>Ga0256834_1000035_pt1 | contig 97590 bp, 82 predicted proteins | sample 4281140metaG_FD_190536 | JGI IMG/M metagenome (GOLD analysis project Ga0256834, IMG submission 190536) | Hydrothermal vent microbial communities from East Pacific Rise, Pacific Ocean - 4281-140 | ecosystem: Environmental > Aquatic > Marine > Hydrothermal vents | place: Pacific Ocean: East...
CACTTCCAGGTGTAGGCTGGGGTTCATATACAACTGTTGGATCACTTTTGAGAGATGGAAAGGTTGAGTGTGGTACTTGTCATGATCCACATAGTACAGAAAATGTTGCTGCAGGTGACGGTACTAGAAACCCAACTTTCTTAAGAAACACTAATACTGGTAGTGCTCTTTGTTTAACTTGCCACGCTAAGTAATAAAGTATCTTTTGGACAAGAATTTAATTCTTGTCCTATATTAACTCGCATTTAAATAACTATCCATTTTTTTCATTATCCAACAAAAATTTTATAGGATCTTTAGCTTAATTAAATTATAAAATTTTATTATAGTGTGTAAATTTTTCTCCCTTTTTAAATTTAAAGTAAATAAAAGTTGGTAAATAACATTTATTTATACTAACATAAGAATAAATAAGTTAGAATACCTGAAATAAAAAAATTAAATTATGGAGCAAGTCTTGAATCTTTCATTTAAATTAGTAGTTAAGTTGGTAACAATTGTTTTACTTTCATTCGTTTTTGTGGCATGTAGTACTAAAAAAGTTGAAAAAGCAACTTTAATTATTCCTCCACCACCGGAAGAGCCTAAGATTTTTTATATTGATACATATGAAGGATCTAATACATTTGAGGAGACAAAAGCACTTGATATATTTATAGGTAAAGAGAGTGCAATGGCTGCAGGAAGGCTTGCTAAGCCATATGGAGTGAATGGTATTGGCGACAAAATGTATGTTGCAGATTCTGCAGTTGGTGTTGTTTTTGTTTTTGATACAAAAAGCAAAAAGGTAACTATGTTGGGAGATAAGTCAGAGGGGAAGCTTATGTCTCCAACTGGAATTGCTCACGATAGTAACAATAATGTTTATGTGAGTGATACTAAACTAAAAAAAGTTTATGGTTATAGTCCTGAGGGTAAGCTTATATTTGCTATTGGTAAAAAAAATGAGCTTAGAAGACCTACTGGTTTGGCAATAAATAGAAAACTAAATAGATTATATGTCGTAGATACAAAAGCACACGATATAAAAGTTTACTCTCTTGATGGTAAACAGTTATTTAAATTTGGTAAAAGAGGAACAAGTGCTGCTGGAGATTTTAACTTTCCAACTAATATAGCTATTGATTCAAGGAATGGAAATGTTGTTGTCTCAGATACTCAAAACTTTAGAGTTCAGATATTTGACAAAGATGGTGAGTTTATAAATAAGTTTGGTCAAATTGGTGATCGTGCTGGTATGTTTGCGAGACCAAAAGGTATAGCTGTGGATACTGAGGGGCATATTTATATAGCTGATGCTGCTTTTAATCATATACAGGTATTTGATGACAAAGGAAGATTGCTAATCTATTTTGGCGGACATTGGCAAAAAACACCAGGGACATTTATCCAACTTTCTGGATTAAATATAGATGAGAATGACAAAATATATATAGTAGATGGACTAAGAGGGGCTGTTCAAGTTTTTCAATATGTTAGTGAAGAGTGGAAAAGAAAAAATCCACAAGAGTATAAAAAACTTAAAGAGTATAAGCCTAAAAAGGTAAAAAAAGTAGAAAAGATTGAGCGTGTACCACTAGATATTCCGTCACAATTTCCTAGAGAAGAGAAATTAGAAAAAGATATGCTTAAATTTTAAGAAAAAGTTATAAGAAAATTATTGGAAAATTAAATTGGAGAGTTGTTTTATGAAAAAGTTATTATATTTTGCTGTTGGAGTTATGTGCTCTTTTATGCCCATCTATGCGGAAATAGCTCCAGTCACTTCTGATAATGTGGTTGCTAAAGTAAATGGAGAAGTTATAAAAAAAGTGGAGCTTGAGAGAGCTATTGATGTTTTGGTTCCAAGAACTTTTTTTCACGCAGGTGTTACCGATGAGAAGAGAGATGGTCTAAAAGATGAAGCTTTGGACAAGCTTATAGATAAAAAACTTATTTTGCAATATGCGATAAAATCTGGTATAAAAGTTAGTAAGAGTGAGATAGATGAGCAAGAGAAAAGAATAAGAAAGCCTTTTAGAGATAAAAAAAGTTTTTTAGCATCTCTAAAAAAAGCTCGTTTTGACTATGAAAGTTTTAGGAATGCACTTGAAGTTGATCTTATTATGGATAAATTTTATAAAAAAGAGATCAAAGCCTCTTTTACTGAAGAAGAGTTAAAAGAGTATTATAAAAAAAATAAGTTTAAATTTAAAGAGCCTGAAAAAGTAAGAGTTAGATTGATATACATCAGAAATGATCCAACAGACCCAAAAGGAAAGCAAAAGGCTAGAAAAAAAGTTGATGAAGCATATAAGAAAATTAAAGAGGGTTCAAATTTTGCCGATATCGCTACAGAGTATTCAGATGCTATGAGCCGTATAAAAGGCGGTGATATGGGTTATATACATAAGGGTATGCTTGAACCAGATGTTGATAATGTAGTTTATAAATTAGAATCTGGACAAATGAGTGAAATTATTGAAAATGATAGAGGATTTTATTTGGCATATGTAGAAGAAAAAAAACCACAAAGATTAATATCATTTGAAGCAACAAAAGGAAAGCTAGAAAAAGAGTTAATAGCAACAACTGAGAATAAAAGGGAAGATAAACTATTAGAAAAACTTAAATTAGTTGCAGACATACAAAGATAAAGTTATTAATAAAGTAAGAGGGTAAAGGCAAATGATAATACTTAATAAAAAGCAACTACTAATAGGCGGAGCATTTGTTTTGTTAAGTAGTACAATTGCAATTGCATATAATGGTGTATTTAAAGCTAGAGGTTTATATGGTATGCTTGAATATACATTTCTCCAAGAAGAAACAGATTCTCCAAGTATGAGTACCTCGACTCATATTCAAAGATATCAAGTTGGATATGAGAATTATTATTATAGTCCAAATCTTTTAACATATGATGTTTCTGGTGGGCTATATTTTAATAATTCTTCTGCTACTTCTCTTATAAATGAGACAAGAAGTACTGATATACAAGATTTTAACTATAGAGCATATTTGAATGTTATACAAGGCTCAAAATATCCTTTTACCGTTTTTATAGAGAAAGTAGATACACCAGTATTAAGTCTTTTATCACTAGGAAACTCTCTTTCAGCACAAGATATATTTAAATATGGTTTATATGGCTCTCTCTTAGTTAAAGATTATACAATTCAATATAACATATACAACTCAAGTATGAATAATACACACTTCACGGCTGCTGAAAATAGAGAAGATAGCAGTTATTCTGTAAAATTATATAGAAATCTAGAAAAAGCTTATTATGCACTTAGTCTAAATCATAATGTAACTAGTTATACTCGTACCAATATCAATTCAAGAAAAGTAAGTCAATGGAGAGATACATATAGTGAAGTAAGAGCAGATTTTAATTGGATGCCAAGTAAATTTTTTAATACTAGATCATATTTGAAATATTATAGTAATGATAGATTTAATATGAAAGCAGCTACTGTTGGATTAGATGCATATTGGCATCCATCTTCAAAATATAATGCTTCCTTTGGTGTTTTAGCTCAGAGTTTAAAATATCAAGCTAGCAGTTCAGATACTCTTACAGTCTATGGAAGTGGTAATTACAAGATAACTCCTAATTTAACAACAAGTCATGGTTTTACACTTTTTGATTTAAGTGGTGACACTTATCAACAAAATTCTGGTTCAGTAAAATTTGGACTAGCATACAATAAGCAGCTTAGTGATACTGCTAGTTATTATATAAATGGTGAAAGTGAACTTAAAGCTGATAGAGGAAGTTCAAGTAAAGAGTATAGTGCTATTGATGATTTAACATTAAATAGGAACTCTGTTTCGTATGGTTTGGGTGCAGGATTTTCAAAAAGAATGGAGAGTATTAACTCAAATCTTAATTTTAATACTCAATATTATGGATACCATTCTGATATTGGTGAGGATGTAGGAAGATATACAGTTGCTAGTGCTTTGATAACAAGATTTACACCTGATTTTACATTTTCTCTTAGAGGTTCGTATAGTAGAGTTATTCAATCTTTTCAAAATAATCAAGTAGTAACTTATTCTGACATTGATAGAGAATATTTTACTTTGTCTCAAAGGATAAATTATAATACAATGCTTGGATATAATGGAAGATTTAACTCAAGTTTTGGTTTAAATTATTTTAAGTCAGGAACTTCAGAGAGAGTATATGCTGATGCAAATATTGGCTTTAGATACAGAATTTTAAGAGGTATGATTTTTAAATCAACTGCAAGAGCAAGTAGTGATTTATTATCAGATTCTATAGAGTATAGAACATTTATAGGTCTTGATTATATAATTAGGCAAACTACTCTTACTTCAGGTATGAGATATCAAAATAGACTTAATGATTTTAATAATGGCTATGGTCGAAAAAATATCTATGTACAAATAAGAAGAGTTTTTTAAATTTTCATTATAAATTGAGTCACAGATAGTTACTTACTTAGGAAAAAACAAGAAGAATAAGATAGATTATTGTTATTTACATTTTATAAACAAAAGTAATGTATAATCCTTTCTTAAAATAATAAAACAAGGGGAAATTGTGGGGACAATTAACAAAATATGGTCATTTATAATTTCTATGAAACTTATGTTGACGCTTACTGCTATTTATGCAATAGCTATTGCTGCAGCTACATTCATAGAAAATGATTATGGTACAGAGACAGCTTGGGCTGTTGTATTTAGAACTAGGTGGTTTGAATTACTTCAGTTAGTTTTGGCTATCAATCTGATAGGTAATATGATAAAATTTAAGACTTGGAAGATTAAAAAACTACCTTCTTTTATATTTCATGCTGGTTTTTTAGTAGTTCTTTTGGGTGCAGCACTGACAAGATATGCAGGATATGAGGGTGTTATGCATATCAGAGAAGGTGATACTGTAAATAGAATGCTTTCATCAGAGGCATTTTTACAAACAAAAGTTACAAAAGGTAATACAGAGTATTTAAACGAGAGAGTTATCTATTTATCATACATGGGAAGTAATAGTTTTGAACAACGAATTGATGTTGATGGAGAGAGAGTTAGTATTACATATAAAGATTTTATAAAAAGTGCTATTAGAGCGGCCGTTGAAACACCAAATGGAAAACCTGTTGTTTCACTTGTTGTTACGACACCAGCAGGTCCTGAAACTTTTTTCATTAGAGATAAAGATTTTACCGAAATTGGACCGTTTGTTTTTTATCTAAATCAAAAACCGATTAAAAGTAATAGATACATTCATATTTATAATAGAGATGATAAATTTTATTTTATCTCAAATAGAGATATAGATTGGTTTAAAATGGCTACTCAGAAAAAAGGTACAATGAAGGCAAATATTGAACATGAATTTCAATCCAAGATGCTTTACACGATTGATGGTGTAAACTTTGTTCCAAAAGAGATTTATAAAAAAGGTGCTGTTAAAATTGTCTCTAAAGATAGAGAAAGTGATAAGGTAGATTTAAAGACACAAGATGGTTTATCTGCACTTATAGTAAATGTTGAATACAAGGATAAAGTAAAAGAGGTTGCTTTGATGGGTATGGGGCAGAGATTCAAAGGTTATGCTTCAAATATAAAAATGGATGATTTGGACTTGACATTGGAGTGGGGTTCAAAAGAGTTGTATTTACCTTTTTCACTTAAATTAGAGGAGTTTGTAATGGATAAGTATGCTGGGTCTATGAGTCCATCTTCTTATAAAAGTAAAGTGGTTTTAATAGACAAGGAAAATGGTATAAATATGCCATATGAAATATATATGAATAATACACTTTCATATGGAGGATATAAATTTTTTCAATCCTCTTATGATCAAGATGAAAAGGGTACGATTTTATCAGTAAATCATGACCCTGGAAAATGGCCCACATATATTGGTTATACACTTTTAGCTATAGGATTTTTCTTAAACTTGATAAGTCCTTATAGTAGATTTGGAAAATTGGCTCGTACTAGATATGGTAATATTGGCGGTTTTGTTATGATTGCCTCATTGTTGTCATTATTGTCTTTTGCACAGCCCTTACAAGCACAAGGAAATGGACAGAGTGTACTAACTCAAGAAGAAATTGTAGAGTATATAACTAAAGTTGACGCAGATCATGCTAAAAATTTCGGAACCATAATTATACAAGATAGAGGAGGGCGGATGAAGCCTATTGATACTATCTCAACCGATGTAATAAATAAAATATCTGGAAAATCATCATTTTTTGGGCTTAATCATAATCAAGTTTTACTAGGTATGCTTTCAAAAGCCCAATATTGGCAGAATGTAGATATGATAAAAGCCACTCATCCTGAAGTAAAATCTCTTTTTGGTATGAGTGAAGATCAAAAATATTTTGCTTTTAACGATATATTTAATGCAAAAGGTGAGTATAAAATAGGGGACGCGGTAAGTGATGCCCATAGAAAAAAACCAGCCGAAAGAGATAAATTTGATAAAGATCTTATTAAAGTAGACGAAAGAGTTAATGTAGCATATATGGTTTATCAAGGAGATATGCTAAGAGCGTTTCCTTATGAAAATGCTCACAACAATAAGTGGCATACACCAGCAGAGATTGTAAAAGATATTTCTGCTGGTACAAGAAAAACATTACAAACTCTATTGTCAAATTATTTTCATGGCATCTCAGAAGGTATGGATAAAGGTAATTGGAATAGTGCTGATAAAGCAGTTGAAGCAATTAAAGAGTATCAGTCAAGAGTTGGTTCGGAGGTAATGCCTGGTGACTTAAGAGTTAAATTAGAGGTTTTATATAATAGCCTTGATATTTTTAATAAGTTAACACCTGTATATCTTATCTCTGGACTTATACTGTTGATGTTTATTTTTGTAAGATTAGTAAGACCAAAACTTAATACAAAGTTTATAACAAAAGTTATCATAATTATTATGACACTTGGCTTTATAGCTCATACTATAAACCTTGGACTTAGATGGTATATTGGGGCTCATGCACCTTGGAGTAATGGATATGAAGCTATGCTATATATTTCATGGACAACCGTTCTTGCAGGATTGTCTTTTGCAAGGCAGTCTGATTTTTCTGTTGCTACAACTGCAATTTTTGCAGGTTTGACACTTTTTACAGCACATTTAAGTTGGCTTGATCCGCAAATAACAAATATTGTTCCAGTGTTAAAATCATATTGGTTAACAATTCATGTTTCAGTAATTACCGCAAGTTATGGGTTTTTGGGACTTAGTACACTTTTAGGTTTTATTACTCTTATTCTTTTTATTATGATGAGTAAAAAAGGTTCGGCAGAAGTTAGGGAACAAATTGTAATGAATATTAAAGAGGCAACAAGAATCAATGAAATGTCTATGATACTAGGTATCTCTCTTTTAACTGTAGGTAACTTCTTAGGAGGTGTTTGGGCAAATGAAAGTTGGGGTAGATATTGGGGCTGGGATCCAAAAGAGACTTGGACTTTGGTGACAATTTTTGTTTATGTTATTGTTCTCCACCTTAGATTTGTACCAAAATTAAGTACCCCGTATATATTTGCTGTTGCATCTGTAGTATCATATTCCTCTGTTATTATGACTTACTTTGGGGTAAACTATTATCTTGCAGGGATGCACTCATACGCTGGCGGTGATCCTGTACCAATTCCTACTTGGATATTTTATGTGATAGCAACTATTGCAGTAATTTCTATGTTGGCATATGGCAAAACTGGACTCTATAAAAGTGTAAAGGTTAAAAAGGTAAATTAATTATATAGAAAATAGGCAAGATATGGTGATATGCCATACCTTGTTTCTTGTTTTCGATGATGAGCCTCACAAAAAGCTAGATGAGGCTCATTAAGTTTAATCTCTCTTATGTTAAGAATTTATACTTTTATTAAATCACTCTAACCATAATCCTCTAGGTTTATCTTTCTTCTTATCTTGACGACCTGGTTCATAAAAATATGGTTTATCAGATGCATGAGGGTTATGACATTTTACACAACTACTTTCGCTAGAAGCTGCACAATTTGTACCTTCTTTTTTAGTTGTTCGTCCTTTTCCTTCATGACAACTTGTACATAGTTTGTTTGGAGTAAGTCTTATGAAGTATTTATTTGGTGAGGAGTGTGGGTTATGACATCTATCGCATATACCTATAATTACTGGATCGTGCTTATATTTTTTTGACCTAAATGATTGCTGAAACTTTTTATGACAATGTATGCAAGCTTTATTGATTTCTAATGGGACAGGGTATTTTGTTAGCTTTGAATGTGTTTTTTCATGACAAGTACTGCATACCCAATTTACCGCAGGTGCATGGGCATCTTGGTATTTTAATAAACTTTGATGACAATTGTAGCAATTTGACTCTTTAGGATCTAAAAATGCAAATCCTTTTTTTTCATTAGAATTCATTTTATGGCATTTTTTACATGCTTTTTCATTTTTTGTTGTATGAAAATAGTTGTTTTCATAACCTTTTGGTGAATATTTATATCTTTTATAGACAGGAAATTTATAATATGATTCTATTAGCGATTCAAATCTCTTTTTTCCTTTTGAATAAGCCCTTACAAATATTGTATTTTCACCAAAATCTAGAGATACTAATGTGCAATAGGTATCTCTCTTTTTTGTAATATTATTTTCATAAATAGTACCATTATTTGAATATATTTTTATCTTATCAATGTTCTTATCAATTATTTTAACAACAACTGTAAGAGTGTTTTTTTGAAAAACTGTATTAGTTTGTGGTTCTAATATTTTTATGGGTTGAGTCTCTTTAGCATTTATATTTAAAAGCAGGGCAAACATAAATAAAACTAAATATTTTCCCAAAATTTTTTCTTTTATCACGCTTTTCCCTTTATCTTTTTATACCAATTGGATTAACCCTATCGTAAGAAAATTTCTTATGACATGCTGGTTGACACGATCCTCCATTTTTAGTTTCTATATATCTTAGTGGAAATTTTACTCCGCCAAATACTGTATAGTCTCTTATCAGCTTTGGATGCTTAGACGCATGTTCATCATGACAAGCTCTACAGGTTCTGCCTTTTCTATCATTAATATGTAAAAAGTGAAGATTTACCTTTCCATCTCTAAATTTTGTACTTTTTGTAGTGAACTCTTTTTTTATTTTATCAATCTTGTGACATTTAAAGCAGATAAAACCTTTTTTTGAAAAATCACCATAAAACTTTTTAGTATATGACTCTTTTAGAATACTAAAGTGGTTTGAACCGTGAGGATTATGACATCCTGCACATCCACCCTCTTTTTCTACATCAGATATTGGTTTATGCCAATTCTTATGGGTTTTTAAATGTTCAGCCATATTCATCATCATTTGACCATCTTCATCAGATTTTAAAGATTTATTATGACACTCAAGACAGGTTTTAACTTGATCTTTTTTTAATATATTTTTATGATTTGATGCATGTGGATCATGACATTCTAAACATTTCTTACCTTTTCCTACTATCGCACCGTGTTGATATTTTACATTTTTGTAATTTATCCATTTTTTATCCATTTTTCTTTTGTTGTGGCATTTCATACAAAGCCCTAAATTCCCATCTTTGGATTTTAAGAGTTTTTTATATTTTGAATTATGATGTTCATGACACTCTAAGCAATTTTTTTCAACAGGTTTATGTATATATTTTTTATTTAAATTTATAGTTTTCTTCATATCTTTAACTGACTTATTTTTGTCATGACATTTAAGACATAGATTATTAACAGATTTCCCTTTTAGTAAAACTTTAGTATTTGATTGATGTGGATCGTGACATTTAAAACATTTACCGTCTTCCACAGGTTTATGTTTATATTGTTGTTTATCTTTTCGAGGATGACACTTATAACAAAGTGCGACTATATTCTTTTTTGTTACAAGTTTTCCAGGTTCTGCACTGTTTCCATCATGACAAATGAGACATGCTCCCTTTTTGAAAGGCTCGTGAAGATATTTTTTGAGAGGTTTAAACTTTTGCGGTAAATCTTCTAATTTTACAAGTTCTGTAACTTTTGCATCGATTTTTGAGTGATGCAACATCTTTTCTTCGGTTGCATGCTCTTGCATCGCTATTACTTCTTGTTCTTCTTGTAACTTTGCAAGTTCGCTATCTAACTTATTTTTTGAAGCAAGCTTAATTTCTAATTCTTTAACCTTTTCTAATAATCCTTCAATTTTTTCTCTCTGCCCAGTTTTAAAATCTTCAGCAATTTTTGTAATATTAATATCTCTTAACTCTTCTTCACTTACATCTAAATCTATACCTTCGGTGTAATATGAGTGAGGATCTTTTTGTAAATTTGTCATAATATTTCCCATTATGACTACAAATTTACCAAATTTTGTTCCAACATCATATTTTATAAAAAATATAACTGAAAAAACTATTATTAGAGTTAAAATGATTAATTTAATATTTTTTGCCATAAGCTATCCTATCTACTAAAGAGCAAAAGCTCTTTAGTGAATACTTCTTTTTTCTCTTTTTATTGTAGTCCCTGTTGGATCTTGAAATTCACCAGCTGGACACTCCTCTTCAATAACCTTATTTCTTACTAGTTTTTTCTTGTCAGCATGATGAGGGCTATGGCATTTGTTACAATTTAGCTCCCTATCTACCTTCTTCACTGGTGGGTGACATTTGTAGCAAAGACTTTCAACTGTTTTTGTAACTAGTGCAGCAACTTTATCTTTCTTAGGGGCATGGCAGACATGACAAGCTCCCTGACCAAAAGGCGGATGAATGACTTCTTTAAAAGGTTGAAAAGCTTGAGGAAGCTCTTTTTCCTTTATCATATTGGTTGTCCCAGTATTATTTTTAATATACTCTTTAGTCATACTATCCTCATGCCCTTCATCATGATAGAATGAGTGAGGATCTTTTGCTAAATTTGTTGCGATATTTTTATTTATCTCAAAAAACTTTCCTATTTTATCACCGCCAAAAATGACAGTTATGGCTATAAGGACTACTACTACAATTAGTGCTATTTTTAGTGTTTTATTCATAATCTAATCCTTCCTATTCTGCATAATCTGAAGTATCTTCAATTGGAGCTGGAAGATGCTTCTCTAGTTCATAATGTCCGACATACTTATGACAATCAACACATTGGGCTTTTTTCCACTCTTTGCCATCTCTAACTTTTAACTTACCAGCAAAATATGCTTTATGTGCAATAAATGGTTTGCTTTTTAGTTTAGTGGCTCGAAGTAGATTTTCATGACAGTGGAGGCATCCTGAGTCATATACAAATTTTCTCTTATGTTCTCTTTTTTCATGCCAGTCAATTTTTGAAGTATCGTGAGTTGTTTCAACCCAAAGATCCCACATTCCTGATTTACCCTTTTGTACAAGATATCCAAGTAAAGAGTCATGTGGAAGGTGACAGTCTGCACATTTTGCAACAACTCCACTTTCTCCAAAACCACCGTGAACACTATTTCTATAAGCTTTTGCCATTGGTTCCATAGAGTGGCATGCACTACAAAATTGAAGTCCAGATGTTTGCTTAATAGCAATTGCGGAGATAAAAGATATAAACATACCAAGAGCTATAAAACCAAGTGCTAAAAGAAGGTAAAATAGTTTACTCTTTCCACTTTTTTCCACTTTTTTATCGGTTTTTAAAGTGCTTTTTTTATAATCCTTTGCACCTACCTGCTGTTTTGTTGTATCTTGTTTAGGCACAGGTTTTGAATTACTCGCCTCTTTGGGCTTTATTTTTTGCCCTTGTGCCTTTAGCTTGGCATCCTCGATGCTCTTTTGTATATCCTTCTTCTCCATTCACAATCCTTTCTAAATTAGTGTAAGGTTTCACGCATATCACAAGAAGTAATTTAATTATTTTAATTAATTCACAACAGCTCAGATTGGTCTACCTATTCGCCTCCACGCGAGATAAAATTGTAACATAAAAATAATAAAAAAGAAAAGTTATTATAATTTTTATAAGAAAAGTAAAGAATAACTTTAATGATTTTTTAACGAAATATAACTTATAATAATAATTGATAAGGGGTTGTTGTTGAATATGATAATGCAAAATTTAATTCTCTTAGCTTTCAAAATGAGTGATTTTTGAAAAAAATTGTTTTAGTATGTAATACATCTTGGGGAATGATGATGTTTCGAAAAGGTATTATGATAAATTTTTTAAAAGAGGGTCATGAAGTTTTTGTTTTAGCTCCATATGATGATTATTCAAAGCAGATTGAAGAGTTAGGGTGTCAGTATATTGAAGTGCCAATGGATAACAAGGGTGCAAGTATATTTAAAGACTTGTTACTTTTACGAAGACTATATAAGCACTATAAGAAAATTTTACCAGATTTAATATTTCATTATACAATTAAACCAAATATTTTTGGAACTATGGCTGCACACTATGCAAAAACAAAATCTATCGCTGTTATTACTGGACTTGGATATACATTTATAAATCAAGGACTTGCTGCAAAGGCTGCTAAACAACTCTACAAGTTGGCTTTACCAAAGAGTAGAAAAGTATGGTTTATAAATCATGAAGACAGAAAAATGTTTATAAAAGAGGGGTTACTCTCTAGAGACCTTATTGAGATTTTGCCAGGTGAAGGTGTTGATATGGTTAAATATTCACCTATTGAGAAATCTAGGAATGATGGTAAATTTGTTTTTGTATTAATTGCGAGGCTTCTTTGGGATAAGGGAGTAGGTGAGTTTGTTCAAGCAGCAAAAGAGATAAAGAAAACTTATCAAAATACAGAGTTTCAGTTAGTTGGTTTTGTTGATGTAAAAAATCCACAAGCTATTTCAAAAGAGCAAGTTCTCTATTGGGTTGAAAAAGGTTGGATTACTTATAAAGGCTCTACTAATGATGTACGAGATTTTATAAGTTCTGCTGATTGTGTAGTTCTTCCATCATATAGAGAGGGGATAAGTAAAATACTTTTAGAATCTGCTTCTATGAAGAAGCCGATTATTGCATCTAATGTTCCAGGTTGCAGAGATGTTGTGGAGAATGCTGGTAGTGGTTATTTATGTAAAGTTAAAAATACAAATGATTTAATTTTAAAAATGGAAAAGATGCTTACTCTAAGCAAAAGTGAGCTTTTGAATATGGGGGAGAAGGGTAGAAATCTTGTAAAAGATGAATTTGATGAAAATATTATAATTAAAAAATATAGCCAATCTATTAAATACCATACTTTAAAAGGTGAAGAAAATGGTGGTTTTGTAAAGAAATATTAATAATAGTCGATTATAGGTGAATATACTATTTTCAAGGGTTACATATGCAACTTGAGTTTGAAGGCAACTCACTAAGTTTAAAAAAAATTATAGCTTCATTTTTTAAATACAAATGGATTAATCTTCTTATAATATTCTGTACTATTTTTTTAGGCTTATTTAATTATTACAAAAGTGTGCTTGTTTATGAATCTTGGGCTACTGTAGAGATTAGTACAAATCCATTGGATAATAGGGTTGATTTTTTTGGTAATCAAATTGGAAGACCTGCCGCTTTAGAGACTGAGATAGATATTTTAAAATCAGAATTTTTACTAAAAAAAACACTTCACTCTATTGATCTGAGTGTTGAATACTATAAAACAAAAAGTTATAAAACTACAAGAGTTTATGAACAAAGACCTTTTATAGTTAGGAATTTATATGTCAAAAAAAGCAAAATTTATGGAAAAATGTTTAATATAAAACATCTAAATAAATTTCAATATGAACTTTCGATGCAAAACTCATTTATGCAAGATTTATTTTCTCTATTTCCAGAACAAATTATGCCTTCATTTTTAAAACCTTCTAAAAGAGAGATATATCGTTATGGGGAGAAAGTTTCGTTAGATAACTGCTCTTTTGTAATTGAAAAAAATGCAAATTTCCAAAGAGCTAAATATAGCTTTGTTTTAAATTCTTATGAAAATATTGTAAAAAGTATCAAAAGTAATTTAAGTATTAAACCTGCATCTTTTAAGTCCTCAGTTCTTAAAATTACATATAAAGATAATATTGCTTCAAGAGCTAAAGATTTTTTAAACTCTTATCTTCAAAACTATCTTCTTTATAGTGAAAAAAGTTTAGTTGAAGCAGATACTAGAACACTTGATTTTATTAATGAACAATTACAACTCATAAGTGGAAAATTAAAAGAGTCTGAAGATAGACTGCAAGGTTATAAAAGTAGCAATAATATTACAGATATTGAGACTCAAAAGAGAGAAGTAGCTCAAAAAATTAATGATTTTCATAATCAATTAAATGATGCCAAGATTGAACTTAGAGTTGTAAATAAACTTTATGCGGAAACTAAAAAAGGAAATTACAACATAATCAGTTCAATTGCCAAAGAGTATCCAGTCTTAAATACAATGCTTGAAAACTTAGAAGACTCAAAGCTTGAATTTGAGAGGAAGTCAGCACTCTTAACAATAAATCATCCTGAAATTATAAGTTTGACCACTGCTATTAAAAATATCGAAGGGGGAATTTTAGATATTTCCAAAGGAATCTTAGAGAGATCAAAAGAGCGGGTCAACTCTCTTAAAGGTATGATTAGAGATTATATATCAGAAATTAAAAAACTTCCAGAAATTGAAAAAGAGTTAGTAAAACATGAAAGAATTTTTGCAGTAAATGATAAAGTCTATAACTATTTATTAAATAAACAGTCTGAATTATCTATTGAAAAAGCTTCAACTAAGCCAGATAAAAAAGTGCTTGATTTTGCAAAAAAATCATCTACCCCTTTGAGTCCTAAGCTTAGTATTGCACTAGCAATTAGTACTTTTTTAGGTCTTGTCTTTGCACTACTTCATACGTTAATTAGACTCAAGCTTGATACAAAAATAAAAGATAAAAATGATATTTATGCTTTAACTGATATTCCAATTTTTGGTATGATTCCATTTGTTAAAGATTCGGAAAAATATAACTCGGCTTATGTGTTAGATGAGCCAAATTCTATAACCAGTGAAGCATTTAGAAATATAAAAAATAATTTAGAATATACAGTAACTAACAATAAGTGTAAAGTCATCTTAGTAACTTCAACTGTACCAAATGAAGGGAAAACTACAATTTCAGCAAATCTTTCTGCAATATTGGGAATGGGTGAGAAAAAAGCTATATTACTCTCTTTAGATCTTCGTCGTCCAGAATTACATTATAAGTTTGCACTATCAAACAAAATTGGAATTAGTGATGTTCTCTCAAATCGAGTTAGCATAAAAGAGGTTATTTGGGAAAATGAAAACTTTAAGAATCTTAATATTGTAACTTCTGGAAAAATCCCACCAAACCCAGCAGAACTTCTGGCATCAACTCGCATGAAAGATTTGATAAATGAGCTTAGTGATAAATATGATTATATCATTTTAGATACTCCTCCTTTTGAATATGTATCAGATGCTTTGAGTTTAGTGAAATATGCAGATGTAACATTATTTGTGTTAAAATCTGAATTTTCAGAAGATAAATATATAAAAGAAATTGATAAAATAGTTAAAAAACTTGGTATTGAGAATCCAGGTATTATTTTAAACTCTGTAAAAGAAAAAAATTATGTAACTAAAAAATTTGATTATAAATATATCTATCATGAAGCTTGATTAGGTATAGGAGTGTGTATATATGTGTGGTATCGCTGGTTTTATAGATTTTTCTCAAAAGTCATCTAATGATATTTTAGAAAAGATGACAGATGTTTTACATCACAGAGGGCCAGATGATAGTGGGTATTTTTTTGACACAGAAGAAAATGCACAAATTGGTTTAGGGCATAGAAGGCTTTCTATCTTAGATTTAAGCTCCCACGGTCATCAACCTATGAATTTTGATGATATAGAAATTGTCTACAATGGAGAAGTTTATAATTTTGTAGAGATAAAAAAAGAGTTAGAGAGATTTGGTTATATCTTTAGTTCACACACTGATACAGAAGTTATTTTAAAAGCTTATCATAAGTGGGGATTAGAGGCTCTTTCCAAACTTAATGGCATGTTTTCTATCTCAATATATGATAAAAGAATTTCAAAAGTTTTTTTAATTCGTGATCGTGCAGGTATTAAGCCTTTATATTGGTATTATGAAAATTCTATGCTTCTATATGCAAGTGAACTTAAAAGTTTTCATCAGCATCCAAATTTTAAAAAAGAGATAAACTTAGATGCACTCTCTCTTTTTTTACAATTTCAATATATTCCTGAGCCTTACTCTATCTTTAATAATGCCCATAAACTTAGAGCTGGACATATCTTAGAGATAGATTTAAAAACAAAAGATGTCAGAGAGAGAGAGTATTGGAGTGCAATAGAACATTATAATAAGCCAAAGCTTGATATTAGCGAAGATGAAGCAATTTTGGAGGTTGAAAAACTTTTAAAGTCATCATTCTCTTATCGTTTAGTTTCAGATGTTCCTGTCGGGATATTTTTGAGTGGTGGTTATGATAGCTCTCTTGTAACTGCACTTTTACAAAGCCAAAGGGCTGAAAAATTAAAAACTTTTACCATAGGGTTTTATGAAAAAGGTTTTGATGAAGCACCGTATGCTAAAAAAGTTGCTTCATATCTTGGCACAGAGCATTGTCAATACTATTGTACACAAAAAGATGCGCTAGAAATTATTCCAAAATTACCAACTATCTATGATGAACCTTTTGCAGATGCATCTGCAATTCCAACAATATTAGTAAGCACTTTAGCAAAAAAAGAGGTAACAGTGACTCTTAGTGCTGATGGGGGAGATGAACTATTTGCTGGATATGAAAAATATACAAGAAGTGTAAATTATTATAAAAAATTCTCTTATATTCCAAATTTTATAAAAACTCCTTTAGCATCTATGATGAGTAGCCTAAACCCATCTTCAATTCCTCTATTTAGGGATACATACAATTTTACGACTAGATATGAGAAGATGCAAAATATGTTAAGCTCAAATAATCCATGTGAGATAATGAAATATGCATCTTTATACTCAACTTTCAATGAATCAAATAATCTTTTAAAAAATAGGGTACAAACCCTGATAACAAATTTTGATAAAGGGTCTCTTTTAAATGAGTATAATGATGATATCAACAAGATGTTAGCAATTGATTATAAAACTTATATGGTTGATGGAGTATTGACAAAAGTTGATAGAGCGACTATGAGTCTATCTCTTGAAGGTAGAGAGCCATTTTTAGATTATCGCCTTATTGAATTTGTAGCAACCTTGCCGTCGCATCTTAAATATAAAAACGGTGTACAAAAACATCTTTTAAAAGAGATTACTCACAAATATTTGCCAAAAGAGTTGATGGATAGACCTAAGATGGGGTTTGGAGTACCGATGCAAGAGTGGTTTAAAGATGAGTTAAAAGATTATTTTTTACACTATTTAGATGCAAAGAGATTGAAAAAAGAGGGAATTTTTGATGAAAATGAAGTTGTTAAATTAAGAGATAATTATCTAAATGGAAAAAAACAGAATGTAGATACACTTTGGTCAATATTAATGTTTGAGATGTGGTATGAGAGGTGGATGTAAAACTACCTTATAACAGTAGTTCCACCTCTATTTGCACTATGGTAGATGACAGTCTTGTATTTGATAGAAAAATAACGAAGTAAAAGTTTTTGCAGTGTTGGCTCGATTGAAGGTGTAAACCAAGCATTATTGCTAGTTGCTATCATAAATTTTGGGTTTTTAACATATAATTCTTCTCTAGTTGCTTCATAACAGATTGCATTTCTAAAGATTTCACCTTTTATATCGATATCAGTTGGGTTATCTGCGGTTTTATAATCTTCTGCACCATTATAAAAAAAATCATTAATTAATTTATTTAGAAACTTAGGAAGTGGTATCTGTTCACCAAATGGAACTAAAATGACTTTATTGGCAATTTTTACCTTTGTATTTACAAAATAGTATGTAGAGTTATATGAGTCATAGCCATCACTATAAAGAGCTCCAGTGACTATTGTGATTTCTTGGGAAAGTTCTTTTAATTTTTCCATTAAAATTGGCTCTTGATTTAAAAATAGAGCAAATGCACTCTCACTCAAAACTACGATATCATACTTTTGTTTTATCGCTTTATATATAATATTTAAATTATTTTGTATCGATTCTTCTGCATAATAATCTTTCCATTTTATATCTTGAGAAAGATTTGTATCTGAGAGATAAATTTTCTGGTTTGAGAGTGGAAGAGAATTGTTTGGTGTAAAATTTATACTTACAATTAAAACTAAAAGTGCAATTATTCTCCACCAGGATTTCAGTGTTATAAAAAGAGCAATTGAGAGTAAAAAAAGTCCAAACTGCCACTTTGAAATTCCAAAAAAAGTATCTATGAGTGTAAGTTCGGGTATCATCCAGTTAAAATTTAATGGATGCACAAAACTAAGCCCTAAAAAGAGTAAACCTCGCATAAATGGACTTTGAAATATACCTATAATCCAAAATATTATCCCATACCCAAGTCCGACAAAAAGCACCATAAGCGGTATGACAAACATCGCATCATAATACCTAAAAGAGAATCCAATCCAATAAAACCAAAAAACTCCTATAAAAAATCCACTCCAAAAAAGAGCTCTTTTATCACCTTTTAAAAGCATATAAAAGCCAAATATTACATTTATTGAATTTATAATTTTTAAAACTATTTCAGAAAATAGTTCATAATGTGAAAGATATATAAAAATTGAAAGAGCAAGAGCTGTTAAAAAGCCTTCTATTATAATAGAAGTGCTAAGATATCCCCTTAAATTTTTAACCTTAAAGGATGGATATGCAAGAGTCAGGAAGTGTGATAGCATCATTGTTACCATTAGTTGTTTTATTTGGAATTTTTTATTTTTTAATCATTCGCCCTCAGCAAAAACAGGCTAAGCAACACAAAGAGATGCTCGAATCACTTAAAAAAGGTGATAAGATAGTCACAAGTGGCGGTCTATATTGCGAAGTGATAAAAACTGAAGAGGATTTTATCAAAGCAAAGCTTAATGGAGATACTACTGTAAAAATTTCAAGAGATTTTATCTCAAGAAAATTGGAAGATCAGGCATAAGAGAATGAATTATAGACTAATAATTTTTATTGTTGCTATAATTTTTGGCGTAGGAATGTCTATGCCTTCATTTTTGCAGACTGAAAAAGGTTCCAAAATATCTCTAGGACTTGATCTTCAAGGTGGACTTTATATGCTTCTTGGAGTTAAAACGGATGAAGCAGTTAAATCAAAGATGAAATCAATAGCTTCTAGTATTAAATTTTCAACCGATGATAATGATATTATTATTGATGATTTAAAGATTCATGATGGATTTGTATCGTTTGAGCTTTTAGATGCAGATGAAGTAGAATATATTGATAAGATGATTAGTGATATCGAAGGTCTACAAGTAGCTAAAAATGGTTTGAAATATGAAGTATCATTAACAGAGTTAGAGACTCAAAATGTAAAAGAGTATGCTGTCAAACAAGCTGTTGATACGATTAGAAATAGATTAGATCAATTTGGATTAGCTGAACCAAATGTTGCAAAACAAGGTGTTAATCAAATCATGGTAGAACTTCCTGGTATTAAAACACTAGAAGATGAAAAGAGAGCAAAAGAGCTTATTGCAAAACCAGCTTATCTTCAAATGATGGCTGTTGATGAAAAAAGAGCAGATCAAGTTTATACATTGAGTGAGGCTGAGGCTTCCGAGTATGGTGATGTAATATTGCCTGATATCAATAAAGTTGATAAACATATACTAAAAGAGGTACCAATCCTTGATGGTAGTATGTTAACAGATGCAAGAGTCGCTTTTAATGAATCCAATCAAGCCATAATAAACTTTACACTAAACAGTGAAGGTGCTAAGATATTTGGTAACTTTTCAGGAGACAATGTTGGAAATAGAATGGCAGTAGTTCTTGATGGTATTGTCTATTCAGCTCCTGTAATTCGAGAGAGAATTGGTGGTGGAAGTGGTCAGATTAGTGGAGGATTTTCTATAGCAGAGGCTCATGATGTTGCAATTGCATTAAGATCTGGAGCACTTTTAGCTCCAGTTGAGCTTTTAGAACAAAAAAGTGTTGGTCCCTCTTTGGGAGCTGATAGTATTAAAGCTAGTATGATTGCACTAATATCAGGATTTGCTTTAGTCTTTTTGTTTATGATTTTCTATTATGGATATGCTGGAGTGGTTTCTGATATTGCTTTAGTTGCAAATCTTTTTATAATTATTGCAGTTATGGCTATGTTTGGAGCAACACTCACACTTCCAGGAATGGCTGGTATAGTTTTAACAGTTGGTATGGCAGTAGATGCAAATGTTATCATAAATGAGCGGATTCGTGAACTCTTAAAAAGTGGTGCTACCATAAAGACTGCTATTAGTAAAGGTTATTCAAATGCCTTGACTGCAATTTTAGATGCAAATATCACAACCTTGATAGTTGCCGTGATACTTTATGCTTATGGTACAGGACCTATTAAAGGTTTTGCTTTGACTATTAGTATTGGTATTTTAGCTTCAATGCTTACAGCTATTATGGGAACACATGGTGTTTATGAAGCCTTATACTCTCGTATAAATAAGAGTAAAGACTTAAGAAAATGGTTTGGTATTAGAATAGAGAAGGAGAAATAGTGGAATTTTTTAAATCAGAAAAAACATATAATTTTATGGGTATGAGTAAGATATTTATTGTAATTTCTACTATTATGATATTGGCATCTTGGGTACTTATCTTTACTAAAGGTTTAAATTACGGTATAGATTTTGCGGGTGGAACTGTTGTTCAAGTTCAGTATGAAACAAAAGCACCAGTTACAAAAATTAGAGAAGTAGTGACGAGTGTAAAAGAGTATAGTAGTGCTACTGTAACGGAGTTTGGTTCACCACAAGAGGTAGTTATAAAATTTCCAACAAGTAGCAGTTCTGTAAGTACAGATATTGGGGATGAAATTAAAAAATTACTTGAAGGTACTGGTAATTTTGAGATAAGAAGAGTTGATATGGTAGGACCAAAAGTAGGAAGTGAACTTCGTGAAAAAGGTCTCTTAGCTATGGGATTTTCAATTCTAGCTATACTTATCTATATTGCTCTTCGTTTTGAGTGGCGTTTTGGTGTAGCTTCTGTTTTTGCATTAGTTCACGATGTATCTATTGCTCTTGGTATGATAGTACTATTTGAAGTTGATGTAAACCTTGATATTTTAGCAGCAATTTTAACTATAATGGGTTATTCTCTAAATGATACAATTATTGTTTTTGATAGAATTAGAGAAGGGATTAGAGAGTCAAAAATTTATGATTTGTTTAAAATCATAAATGAATCAATTACTAAAACATTGTCTCGTACTACCCTTACATCATTAACTACATTTTTTGTGGTATTGACACTATTTTTATTTGGTGGAGAGATTATTCACGGTTTTGGTTTTACAATGCTTGTAGGTATCGTTGTTGGGACATATAGTTCGATTTTTATAGCTTCACCATTTTTAAAATGGCTTGGATTTGATGTAGAAGGTTATAAATTAAATGAAGCTAGAAAAGAGAAAATTAGAAAAGAGAAAGAGAAACTAAGAGCCCAATTTGAAGGTGGAGTAATTTAAATTATGAAGATATTTAAGATATAAAGGGGTCATTGTGGATTGGGGAAGAGTAATATTTATATTTTTTGCATTGATGAGTTTGACAACAACAGCAGGTTTTCTGTATGAACATAATACAACAGCACTATTTTTAGCTGCAAGTATTAATCTTGTTTCAACGCTTTTAAAAATTGGTGTCAAAAATGTACTTTCAGCTGAGCTTTTTGCATCCTCTTTGGTCGCAGATTTGCATCTCATACCTGCTTTTGTATATGCCCAGTTATTAGGTGATACACAAACTGCTATTGCTTTGGCAATTGGTGGAGTTATTGCAAATATGTTTTCAATGGCATTGGTTCTCATTGAATCTTCAAAAACAAGAGATGAATTTTAGGAGAAAAAATGGAATACAATCCGTTAACAATTGAAAAAAAATGGCAGAAAACTTGGAGTGATGAAGAACTTTTTGAGCCGAGCACTGATAAAAGTAAACCTAAAAAATATATCTTAAGTATGTTTCCATATCCTAGTGGAAAAATCCACATGGGTCATGTTAGAAATTATACAATCTCAGATGCAATAGCAAGGCATTATAGAAATAGTGGTTTTAATGTTTTGCATCCTATTGGTTGGGATAGTTTTGGAATGCCTGCTGAAAATGCTGCTATAAAACACTCATTGCACCCAAAGAGTTGGACATATGAAAATATTGATTATATGAGGGCGGAGTTAAATTCTCTTGGATTGTCATTTTCAAAAAAAAGAGAGTTTGCAACGAGTGATAATTTATATACAAAGTTTGAACAAGAGTTTGTTATCAAGATGTATGAAAAAGGACTTTTATACAAAAAAAATCAAATTGTAAATTGGTGTGAAAATTGTCATACAGTTTTAGCAAATGAGCAAGTTGTAGAGGGGTGTTGTTGGCGTTGTGAAAATGAGATAGAACATAAAAACATGCCAGGATTTTATATAAAAATCACAAAATATGCACAAGAACTTTTAAATAATTTAAAAACTTTAGAAGATGGTTGGCCAAAGCAAGTATTGACCATGCAAGAGAATTGGATAGGAAGGAGTGAAGGTTTAGAGTTTTCACTATCTTTTGCTTCTGAATCTAAAGAGAGAGTTGATAATAAATTTGATGGTTTTACAGTCTTTACAACAAGACCTGACACAATTTATGGTGTAAGTTATACAGCACTTGCTCCCGAACATGAGATAGTAGATTATTTAATAGAGCATAATCTTTTAAATCAGCATAAAATTGATGCAATTAAAAAGATGAAGAGTATAAGTGATAGAGATAGAGCGACTTGTGAAAAAGAGGGGATTTATCTTGAACTTGATGTTTTACATCCTATTAATGGAGAAAAGATTGAAGTTTGGGTCGCAAATTTTGTTCTAATTGGATATGGAGGAGGGGCTGTGATGGCTGTTCCTTCACATGACCAAAGAGATTATGAGTTTGCTAAAAAGTATAGACTTCCACTTATTGAAGTAATATATAGTGAAGATAGTAAACTTGATGAGTGTGCATATACAGGTGATGGACTTCTTATAAATAGTGATACATTTAATGGGCTTGATAATGAAGAGGCAAAAACAAAAGTTATAGATTATTTCCAAAAAAATCATCTTGGTAAAAAAGTTGTTAATTATAAATTAAGAGATTGGGGAATTAGTCGCCAGAGATATTGGGGATCTCCTCTTCCTTTTGTGCATTGTCCATCTTGTGGATTAGTGCCTGAAAAGATTGAAAACCTCCCTATTACCCTTCCCTTTGATGTAGAGATAACAGGTGAGGGTAATCCACTAGATTCTCATAAAAGTTGGAAATCTTGCTCTTGTCCAAAATGTGGGGAGGATGCAATAAGAGAGACTGATACAATGGATACTTTTGTACAGAGTTCTTGGTACTTTTTAAGATACTGTACACCAAACTCTACGACAAGTGCATTTGATAGAGAAGATGTAAAGTATTGGATGGGAGTTGATCACTATATTGGAGGAATTGAGCATGCGATTTTACATCTTTTGTATGCTAGGTTTTTTACAAAAGCTCTTAGGGATTTAGGATATGTAGATATAAATGAGCCTTTTATAAATCTTTTAACACAAGGAATGGTTCTAAAAGATGGCTCAAAGATGAGTAAATCAAAAGGAAATGTAGTAGCCCCTGATGAAATTATAAAAAAGTATGGAGCAGATACAGCGAGACTTTTTATACTTTTTGCTGCTCCTCCTGTAAAAGAGCTAGAGTGGAATGATAGTGCAATTGAGGGTGCTTTTAAATTTATAAAAAAACTTACAAATAGAGCATCAAATGTGCAAAAACAGACTTCTCTTGTAAAAATTTCTCACGATACTTTAGAAAAAAATGAAAAACTAGCTAGAGCAAAAGTCTATCAAGCTTTAAAAAAATCAAATGAAGTTTATGGTGGTAGCTTTGCTTTTAATACAGTCATAGCCGCTTGTATGGAAGCTTTAAATGCTTTAAGTGACCAGAAAAATATTGATGTTTGGAGTGAAGGGTACTTTGTACTACTTAATGTACTAGAACCTATTATTCCACATATTTGTTGGGAGCTAAGTAGTGAACTTTTTGAGTTGGAAAACTTTAAAAAGATTGAGATTATAAAAGAGGTTTTTGAAGATGACCAAATGCTTTTAATAATCACGATAAATGGGAAAAAAAGAGAGGAAATTGAAGTCTCAAAAGAGCTTTCTAAGGAAGATATTTTATCTCAAGCTAAAGAAGTTTGTGAAAAGTGGCTTGAAGGGAAAGAGATTATTAAAGAGATTTATGTAGATAATAAACTTGTAAATTTTGTAGCAAAGTAGAAAGAGGTGAAAACTTTCCTATTACTCATAACCATATCTTTTTTCATATCTTGTGGATATAAACCTACTTCAATTTATACAAAAGAGGTTTTAGGGGAGAAGATTTATACAGAAGTTACAATTTCGGTTGAAGATCCTGAAAATAGTGTTTTAATAAAAGATGCAGTAAATGAAGCTGTTGTAAAACAGTTTCATTCAGAGCTTACTTCAAAAGAGGACGCTGATAGTTTTTTCCATCTGACTCTAAATTCTGTCTCATTTGTTCCAATTAAATATGATCTAAATGGTTACATAGTTGCTTATAAAACTTATATTGGTCTAAAAACATTATATACTGATAAAAATGGTAATAAACAAGTTATCAATACAACAGGTGATTATGATTTTCTTATAGAGTCTAATTCTCTGATATCTGATACAAAAAGATTTGAAGCGATTAAATTTGCAAGTCAAAAAGCCCTTGATGGGCTTCGTTCTAAAATTGCAATAAAAGGGATAAAATGACAATAAATGACATTGTTAGAGAGACTTTAAAAGTTCTAAACACAAATAAAACACCTTTAACTCCTGATAACTATCATAAAATGTTTTGTTCTATTGCCAAAAAAAGAGGCTTTAGCCTGCTTGATTGTAATAAACTTGATAAATTTAAAGAGAAACTCAACCCTTTTTTAAAAGAGGATATGGCAAAGTATAATGTAAATACAGTTGATGAATTTTTAACTTATCTTGTGGCGACACTGAACCGTGTAGCAGGACAGGAAAAAAACAAACAAAATTTAATTCTTATCACTTTAGTCAAGCGACTTCTTCAATCTATAACACTATTACACAATAAAAAAGCAACACTACTTGCAAATGCTTCTATTGAGCGAATAGAGTATCTATCTGATTATAATAGTTTTGAAATTATTAAAGATAAGTGGTTTGATTTTTTAACCTCTTATGATGATGAATTTTTAAAAGCTCTTAATGATTATATCAAAGTAAACTCTTCAGATTTAGAAGATATAGTAAGTGAAATTATAAAAGCTTTAAGCAAAAGTAATGAAAATCAAACTATAGAGGTTATGGTCTCAATGATTATTTCATCTCTAACTCCCTCTCTTGCCCAAAATTTAGATGATGAGTTAGCAACTCTTAGTTATGAACTTAAAAATGCACCTCATATTATTAATACAAAAGAGACTCAAAAACGAATTAAAGATATGGTTATTAAGCGTATAGAAATTGATAAAGAAGAGGTTAAAAATAGAGTTTTATCTTTGGATGAGCTTTTAGGAACTGTATCAGATCATATAGTAAATCTTGTGGATAAAAGCAATTTAAGCCAAAAGAGAATAGCTGATATAAAAAATGAGTTGCAGAATTTTAGTCAAGATAGAGAGAGTTTTGAAACAATAAAAGAGAGATTGATTAAAATCGCTAAGTCACTAGAAGTTGAGACAGATCTTTTAAGTGTCAAGATGCAAGAAGATGATAAAGTAGTAAGAATACTTCAAGAGAAAAATAGAAAACTTCAAGCTGCTTTGGCAGTTGCAAAAAAAGAGAGTAGAAAAGATTTTTTAACGTCATTAGTTTCTAAGAGAGGATTAGATGATGAGTTAAATAGAGTTGATAAAAGTTATATAAGATATAAAATAGAGTACTCTATCTGTTTTTTTGATATTGACCACTTCAAGATGATAAATGATACTTATGGGCATGAAGCGGGTGATGTAATACTCAAACAAATGGGAGCAATATTTTCAGAATTAAAAAGAGATGTTGATATTATTGGTAGATATGGTGGTGAAGAATTTTTAGCAATTTTGCCAAATACTCCGCTAGTTGGTGCATTGATATTTGCCCAAAAAGTTAGAAAGAAAGTTGAAGAGTTTAATTTCTTATATAAAGATAAAAAAATTTCTGTGACAATTTCTGTAGGTGTATCTCATTGTAGTGAACATAAAAATCAAAAAGATCTTATATCAAATGCAGATAGTGAACTCTATAAAGCAAAACAAGCAGGAAGGAACAGGGTATTTCCCCAAAAAGATTGAGAGAATTAGAGATATTTTTAGCTAAAAAACCACTTTACTATAAAAAGATTGATTATACAAGAATGCCCAAAGTTTGGGCGAGTGTAGAGGAATATTTTAGACTTCCAAAAATTATTCATATTGTTGGAACCAATGGCAAAGGAAGTACAGGACGATTTTTAGCACACTTTTTGTATAAATCTAATGTAAAAGTTGGACACTATAGCTCTCCTCATATTTTAAAATTTAACGAACGAATCTGGATTGATGGAGATAATATCAGCGATGAAGAGCTTGAGGTAAATCATAAAAAATTGCTTAAGATTTTAAGTAAAGAAGCTCAAGAGTCGCTATCGTATTTTGAATATACAACACTTTTAGCAATGTTGTCTTTTAGCAATTGTGAATATGTTGTGCTTGAAGCTGGGCTTGGTGGTGAATATGATGCAACTGCAATTTTTGAAAGTGATTTGACCCTTGTAACTCCAATATCATATGATCATCAAGAGTTTTTAGGAGATGATATACAAGAGATTGCTAAGACTAAATTAAAGGCAGTTCGTAAGTTTGCTGTATTGGCAAAACAGGATTATTTGGAGGTTTATAAAGTCTCAAAAAAATTAGCAAGAATGGACTCTCTTGAGATATTTAGATATGATTATTTCTTTGGATTTGATGAAGTTTTAGAGGCAAATGAGCTTATAAAAAAGCTACAAATGGCAGAGTTTTTTGTTGATAATCTTCTTTTAGCAATGGCAGGAGCAAAATTCTTTGGATTTGAAATCGACTTTAAAAAGTTACAAGATTTAAAAATTTTTGGAAGATGTCAAAAGATAAATTCAAATATAACAATAGATGTAGGACACAACAGTGCCGCTGCAACTGCACTCTTAAAACACTTTAAGAATCAAAAAATTATCTTGGTATATAACACCTATGCAGATAAGGATTATAAAGAAATTTTACAAATTTTGCATCCAGTTATTAAAAGAGTTGAAATTTTGCCGATATTAAGTGAAAGAGTTGAACAAAAAGAGATTTTGCAAAAGAGGTTAGACTCTTTACAAATTGAGTTTAACGATTTTATAAAAATTGATAAACAAGAGCAATATCTAGTATTTGGTTCTTTTTTAGTTGTAGAGGAGTTTTTAAAAAATTATTATGTGGAGAGTAAAAGGTAAAAAACTAAACAATTTATATGTCATTATACTTTCAACAATTGCTGCAGTTTTTGTTATTGTAGCTATTGTATCAATCTTTTTTACATCAAAAATTAGTGAATTAAAAAAAGAGCAATTAAATTTTACTCAGTCTACTGCTTATATGGAAGAGACAGATTTTGAATATTTGAGAAAAGAGAATCAATTTGATGAAATTACAGAGTTGATTGGACAAAATGTTAAAATTAAAAATCTTCTTAGTGGGCTTTCTCGTTCATCAAAAGCATTGATTGTTAGTAGTATTCCCAGCGGATATCCTGTAAATTTAAATAGAGTAACTTCATCATTTGGATATAGAATGCATCCAATATACAAAAAAAGAAAATTTCACCACGGCATAGATTTTGGTGGAAAATCTGGCACTCCAATAGTCGCAACAGCTGATGGAATAGTAGCATTTTCTGGTTATGACTCTGGATATGGTAATTTTGTTAGAATTTCTCATAACTTTGGTTTTAAAACAGCTTATGGTCATATGTTAAAAAAGCTAAAAGTAAAAAAAGGCGATTTTATCAAAAAAGGTGATGTTATTGGATATTTGGGAAATAGTGGAGTTTCAACAGGACCGCATCTTCATTATGAGGTAAAATATCTTAATAGCTCACTAGATCCAAAGAATTTTTTAACTTTTAATGAAAAAAATTTTGAAACACTTTTTTCTATAGAAAAACATGTAGCTTGGGATAGTTTGATATGGGCAATCACGAGTCAGTACTCAAAAGTAGGGTTAGCTAGGTTGTATTAATTTAGATTAAATGAGTAAAATTTGTAAGATTTTAGCCCTAATTTGGTAAATAATAAGTATATTTTTCTATCTAAATTGATTTTTTAGATGAATTTGACTAGAATATCCTTTATTATTATATATTTGGAGAATCTAACTTACATGAAAAACAAAAATTTTATAGCATTAGGCTTTATATCAACTTTCGTTGCAACTGCTCTTTTATTATCTTCATCACTTTTTGCAAAGAGCAATGAACCATTAAATTCACAAATTGGTGGGGATAGACTTAATGCTTTAGCAAAATATACAAAAGTTATACAAGCTGTTGAACAATATTATGTTGATGACCAAAATATATCAGATATTATTGATATGTCGCTTGAGGGACTTTTGACAAATTTAGATGCTCACTCTTCATTTATGAATAAAAAGAAATTTAAAGATATGAAGATTCAAACCGAAGGTGAATTTGGGGGACTTGGTATCACTGTTGGTATGAGGGATGGGGCTTTAACAGTAATTGCTCCTATTGAAGGTACTCCAGCTGATAAAGCAGGGATGAAATCTGAAGACATAATTTTAAAAATTGATGACAAATCAACACTCAATATGACAATTGATGAAGCCGTATCTTTAATGAGAGGAAAACCAAAAACAAAAATTAACCTTACGATTGTGAGAAAAAGCGAAACAAAACCACTAAATATAGAAATAATTAGAGATATTATAAAAATAGATTCTGTTTATACTAAAAAGATTGAAGATAGTGGAGTTCTCTATATTCGAGTAACTAGTTTTGATAAAAAAGTAACAGATGAAGTTAAAAAAGCTCTTATAAAGAACAAAGGTTCAATGAAAGGGTTGATTTTAGATCTTAGAAATAATCCAGGTGGATTATTAAACCAAGCTGTTGGATTATCTGATCTGTTTATTGATGAGGGTATTATTGTTTCACAAAAAGGGAAGTTAGAGAGAGAAAATCAAGTATTTAATGCTACAAAAGCAGGAACATTTAAAGATATTCCTTTGGTTGTTCTTATAAATGGTGGAAGTGCGAGTGCGAGTGAAATTGTAAGTGGAGCGCTTCAAGATCATAAGAGAGCAGTTGTTGTTGGAAATAAGAGCTTTGGTAAAGGTTCAGTTCAAGTAATACTTCCTATTGGAAACGAAGAAGCGTTAAGACTTACAGTTGCTAGATATTATCTTCCAAATGGTAGAACTATACAAGCAAAAGGCGTAGAACCTGATATAGAAGTGCATCCGGGTGAAGTTGTTGTAGATAAAGATGATTTTTCTATAAAAGAGAGCGATTTAAAAAAACATTTAGAAGGACAACTTGAAAAACTTGAAGGTAAAAAGAAGAGTGATAAAAAAGAGGATAAAAAAGATAAAAAACTAATAACAAAAGAGGATATTTTAAAAGATATTCAGCTCAAAACTGCAATTGATACAATTAAAGTTTTAACAATTACAAATGGATTTCATTAGGAGATAAAATGGAAAAAAAAGAACTTTTATATGAGGGTAAAGCAAAAAAATTATATAAGTGTCAGGATGATGATAAGCTTATAGCAGAGTTCAAAGATGACTTAACCGCATTTAATGCCCAAAAAAAGGGAAGTGAATTAGGAAAAGGTGCATTAAATTGTAAAATAAGCACAGAACTATTTGCACTTTTAGAAGCAAATGGTGTAAAAACCCATATGGTAGAGACTTTGGATGATAATCATCAGTTAGTAAAAAAAGTTGATATTATAGCTATTGAAGTTGTAGTTAGAAATACTGCAACGGGTTCACTTAGTAGAAGGTTGGGCATAGAAGATGGATTAGTTTTACCATTTACTCTTGTTGAGTTTTATCTTAAAGATGATGACCTTGATGATCCGATTATCACAGATGACCATTGTATGCTTTTGGAACTTGTAGATGATAGAAGAAAACTTGATATTTTAAGAGAAAAAGGTTTACAAATCAACAGAATTTTAAAAGAGTTCTTTAGCCAAAGAAGATTGAACCTTGTTGATTTTAAGGTTGAGTTTGGAATTGATAGTGAGGGTGAAATTCTTCTTAGTGATGAGATAAGTCCTGATAGTTGTAGATTTTGGGATATGGATAGTGGTGAAAAATTAGATAAAGATCGTTTTCGTCAAAATCTTGGAAATGTAAAAGTAGCTTATGAAGAGGTATTAAAAAGAGTTTTAGGAGATGCTTTATGAAAGCCATTGTAAATGTTGGTTTAAAAGAGGGTGTATTAGATCCTGCAGGAAAGGCGGTTCATCACGCTCTTTTAGCTCTTCGTTTCTCAAATATCAATGGTGTAAGAATTGGTAAGCAGATTGTAATTGATTTAGATGAAAATGATGAAAAAAAAGCTAAAGAAGACCTTGAAAAGATGTGTGAAGAGCTTTTAGCAAATACTGTTATAGAAGATTATAATATAGAGATTGTTAAATGAAAATAGCAGTTATCCTTTATCCTGGAACAAACTGTGAGTATGATAGTAAATATGCATATGAGATGTTAAATCAAAATGTAGAGCTGATTTGGCATAAAGAGACAAAATTACCACAAAATTTAGACTTAGTGGTAATTGCTGGTGGATTTAGTTACGGAGATGCACTTAGAAGTGGAGCTATTGCTAAGTTTTCACCAATAACTAAAGCCATTGTTGAGTATGCCAATAGTGGTGGAAAAGTTTTAGGAATTTGCAATGGATTTCAGATACTTTTAGAGGCAAATTTACTTCCAGGAGCTATGAAACACAATAAAAATGTACATTTTATCTCAAAATATCATCACTTAAAAGTAGAAAATAGTGAAAATGATTTTTTAAAAGAGTTAAAAAAAGGAGATATTGTAAATATACCAATTTCCCATGGTGAGGGAAATTATTATATTGATTCAGATGCACTTGATGAACTTTATGATAATAATCAAATTCTTTTAACTTATTGTGATGAAAATGGCAAAATTCTAAATCCTAATGGTTCAGTAGATTCAATCGCAGGAATCTGCAATAAAAATAGAAATGTATTTGGCTTAATGCCTCACCCTGAGAGAGCAATGGAAAAATTACTAGGTTCAGATGATGGTATAAAAATGTTACAGGGTTTGATTAGTTGAAAGTAAAACTATTTTTTATTTTAACACTTCTAACACTATTTTCACTACAATCTAATGCTGGTCTGTTTGATAATCTGTTTGGAGGAGGTAAAGAGGCTCCTCAAATCAGACAAGAAGAAGCTATTATCATAGAAGATGAGGAGATTATCTCTGCTGAGGATTATCTAAATAGTACAGATGCACCTACAAATATAGAAGTTTTTCCAAATGATGAAGTTTCCTCACAGGCATTTGATGATGCTGAAGAGTTCATTGATGATAGTGATTTTGAAGATCCTTTGGTTCGAGCACAAAGTATCTTTCTCTCTTTTTCAGACGCACCAAAAAAGATATATCTTTCACAAAGAGTAGTTATAAAATTAAAAGCAGTTGTTACAAATGAAAATGTTACATTTTTGAAAACCTCATTTCTAAAAGCAAAAGATATTCAAATTTTAAATAAAAGTGCTTCTTGGAAAAAAACTTCACCAAACTCTTATGAAATTTCATATATTCTTAAATTCTTTTCAACGGTCGGTAAGTTACCTGATTTTAAAGTAACAACATATTCAGATGGTAGAGTTTTAAGTAGTGAAACGCTCTTTGCATACAAACCTAAAATTATTGCTCTTCGTGAAGATAAAGAGTTTTCTTTAGTTCTGTCAAAAGATTTTACTCTCCAAAGTCATAATGAAAAGAAGTATGATGAAAAATCCAATATTGTAGTTTTAGAGTTAAATGCAACTGAAGCAAATCTTGAAGATTTCCATATACCTTATGCCATAAAAGATGGTATATATGATATAAAAGAGTATGGTTTAAATCAAAGTATCTACTATTTTGCAATAATTCCAAATGATATAAAGGTCTTCAAATTTAAATATTTTGACCTTATTAGCAATAAATATCACATAGTGACTTTTCCTATTTTATTACAAGATAGTAGTATTAGCACACAGACAGATTTAAACCCTCAAAAAAGCAGATTTGCTCTTTATAAAGCTATAGCTTTAATAGTTTTGGCTTTTATAATATTTCTTTTTTATATAAAAACAAGAGCTTTATATCTTTTGGTTCTTACTTTTGCAGTACTTGCATTTGTTCTTTATAAGCAGATTCCTATAAGTAAAGTAACATTAGAAAAAGGGGTAAATTTAAGAATTTTGCCAACAGAAAATTCAACTATATTTTATGTCACACAAGAGAAAACCCAAGCAGATATGTTACTTAAAAAAGATGGATATATAAAATTGTTACTTCCAAATAAAAAAATCGGATGGATAAATGAAGATTCTACAAAAAATTAAAGCAATTTCAATCTTCATACAGTTTGTAATAACTGTAACAATTGTAATAATTTGTATGAAATTATTTAAGAAAAATATTTGGAAGATAAGAAGAACTTGGGCTAAGATGCAAGTTTGGTTTATTGGGTATGATTTGGAGATAGAAGGAACTCCTGATAAAGATGCACAAATGTTGATTTTAAATCATCAGAGTTTGCTTGATATTATATTATTAGAAGCAACAAGCCAGAAAGATATCGCATGGGTAGCAAAAAAAGAGATTGCAGATATGAAATTTTTTGGACAAATCATAACGCTTCCAGAGATGATTTCTATCAATAGAGAAGATAAAAAATCACTTTTAAAGCTTTTTGCTGATTCAAAAAAGAGAATTGACGAGGGAAGAGTTATCGCAATATTCCCAGAAGGAACAAGAGGAGATGGAAAGAAATTAGCACCTTTTAAAGCTGGAACAAAATTAATAGCTTCAAAGTTAAAATTAAAAGTTCAGCCAATTGTAGTAGTAAATACAAAGAATGTTTTAGATTCTCAAGATTTTGTAGCAAAAAGTGGTAAAGTTAAACTTATATATCTTGATAGCTTTTATGTAAAAGAGAATAAAAACTGGTTTGAAGATATACAGGTAAATATGCAAGCTACTCTTGATAATGAATTAAAAAAAGGTATAGATACAAACTAACAGCTATTCATCCAACATCCAATAGAGAAAACTAGGAATATCATTTATCCCTATATAGATATAATTATTTTTGCCTCTATAGTCATTTCGTTTTGTATATGTTATGCGTAGGATGTTTAAAAAATCTAGATATACATTGTTACCAAAACCGATATTTTTGTCGATGGGGCTATCTAAATCCTGATATATTGACGCTCCAAGACCAAGTGTTATCATATCTTTTTTTAATTCATAGTTTAAATTTATATCAGCTCTTAAAAAATGTTCTTGATTATTTTGATTTTGTATTACATAAGAGAGTGATGGTTTAACCTCAATCGCTTTTGGGATTAAAAAACTAAGAGAGTTATTATCAATATAGTAGTAGTTTTCATATCCAATAGAGAGAATATTTTTTGCATAAGAGAGTTCATAAGGAAAATATTGTATCCATAGTTTTTTATTATTAATTGGTGCTGAGATTGGGTTGTAAGTATACCCACTTTTAGTTTTATAAAATGTTCCTGTAGTATATGCCGCAATAGATGCAAATGGTTTTGTAAGGTTGTTTGAATTCTCTTTTTCAAGTGTTACGATACGCTGCACTATGCTTGAAAGGGGTCTTCTGTACCAGTTATCTGGATGCGAAAGAGTATGTTTTAGGTAACTATTGGTAGCTTTATAATTATATTTATTAAGTTTATTTATAAAAGTATAAAACTCTTCCATATTTTGAAAATTTAGATCTTTTATCGATTCAAATATTGCAAATAAATCATACTGTTTTAGATAATCTTTTTCTTCAAATCTATATCCAAATTCCTCAAAACTTAAAAGGTTAAGTATATATTTTGCTCTATCTGACTCTTTTGATAGCAGTTTATAGATACTTTTTCTTGCAACTTTTTGACATCTTTGATTTTTTAACTCATTATCTGTTCTCTCACTGCAAAGATATTTTGTACTATCTATAATTGCATCATAAACACCTACATAATAGTCATATTGGCGAAAACCTTTATCTAAAAAGGCTCCAAAATGTTCTAAAAATTTACCTGTTATTGGAAAGTATCTTGAAGAGATTTGGATTTCTTTTTGAGTATTGCCAAACTCTTGAGCTAGTGTATTATAAAGGATACTAGATTCAGATGCACTATAGATATCTCCAATCAAATCTATAGCACTGTTGATTGGGCTTTGTGTTTGCTTCAATACTCTAAGAGATTTTTTTTGATGCTCTTTTCGCATATGTTTTGGATCCATAAATATATAATTTTTTGCTCTATATTTTGAAAGCCTTATAGCAAAATCCAAAGGAACATTATCAAAAACACCACCATCCAAAAAGAGAGCCTTTTCAAATTTTCCATGATGCAAATATTCAAGCTCCACCTGTTCAAAAGCAATTGGAAATGCACTAGATGCATAAAGTGCTTTTAAAACTTGCTCTTTTGAAGGATTACCTCCACTTGAGAGATGAATGATATTATCACGGGAGAGATCAAAATTATCTTCTATTTTTGCTTTTTTGGAGTCATCGACACTAAGATAAAGTGGTATATGAAACAGCTTATTGGAAATTTTAATATTTTGGATTTTAGAAATCTTTGGTTCAACTCTAGTAACTGCAAATCCAAATGCTATTTTGCATCCAGGCTCATAATATGGCTTATCAAGTGCTAAAAAAGCTTCTGTTGCTAATTTTTCAATTTTTGTTCTACTAAAAAGTGATGTTTGATTTGATGGGTCATCAGTCCCAAACTCTTTATCTATAAAAAGATCTTCAAAATCGATCTCAGTCCACATATGATAAAAAAGATTATCATCAATAAGATTTTCACGATCTGCCATCTCTTGGCTTCTACACCAAGACAAAGAAGAGAGTAGGGCATTGATGGCTCCAGCAGATGCACCAGTAATTGAGTGCATCTGAATATCTACTTTTTTCTCATGGTGCTTGAGGTGATTTAAATACTTTAAAAGCCCCCAATTATAACCAGCCTCATAAGCACCAAGAGAGATACCACCACTGATAATCAACGAGAAATCCTTCTCTTTATCATATGCAAAAAGAGGAAAAGAGAACATAAACAGTATAAATGATAAAAATATTTTTTTCATAAGATTAAGTATAGCAAATATTATTAATATAATTAGCTTTTATGTGAGACTAAAGTCACACTTTTTAGGTAATTTAAATTAAATCTTATATAATACTAATAATTAAAATTATTCAAGGTTATTAAATGAATCACTCTTTTGGTTTCGATGCTTATGTTTCTAGTATATCAAACCAAATTAGAGCAAATTTTCAAAAGATAGACCGTGCTTTTGATGATTGTAAAATTTCAAAAGATGAAAAGCCCCAAGCTATTCTTAAATCAAGTAAGCTTATTCAAATGGCTCATGATTGTAGTCAATATCGTAAAATCGATCCTTTGAGCATCGGTATTTTTGGTGAGTGGGGAAGTGGTAAGACAAAACTTCTTCGAGGGATAGAAAACCATTTCTTTGTGGATGAAAAAATAATCCCTATATTTTTCAATGCTTGGCGTTATGAAAAAGATGAACATATCATCATACCTCTTTTTAAAACAGTTCTTCATCAGCTAAAAAAAGATAAAGATAAAACTCTGTATGAGAACTTTAGAATACTTACTTTTTCACTTTTGAGTGGTTTCAGTGCTGAATTTTTGGGATTGAAGTTTGATGCAAATAGTGTGATATCAAGATTGTTTGAGATGCAAAAAGATGAAGAAATTGATGAACTTGATTTGATGGAGCGTATAGAGTCTGTATATTTTAATATACCTCAAAAATTAGAGGAACTTACACTCGAACATGAAGTAAGATTTGTTTTTCTCATAGATGATCTTGATCGTTGTTTGCCTGAAAATACTTTGAAGATGCTAGAGAGTATCAAACTGTTTTTAGATATTCCTGGATGTGCATTTGTTTTGGCTATAGATGACGATATCGTTGAGAGAGGAGTGGAGCATCATTACAAAGATTATATCAAAAATGAAATCCATATAAATAATGGCAAAAAAGAGGAGCCGACCGAAAAATCTCCTGTACAAAATATTCCCATAACAGGAAGTGAATATCTTGAAAAGATGATACAACTGCCTTTTGCACTTCCCATACTTCATAAAAGTGATGTTGAAACATTTTTAAGAGAAAATTATCGTGAAATTTTTGAGACAATGATAAAACATGAGTTAAGAGAACAAGAGAGAAAATCATTTGATGAACAGTTTTTAAAACTATTTACAAAGATAATTCCGCCAATTCCTAGAAAATTGATTCGTACTATTGAAGTTTTTAAACTTAAATCTGAACTTATAGATATAGATAAAAATGATTTGTTAAAGTTAATTGCTTTAGAGCTTTTTGCCCCATCTCTCTTTAGGCTTACAAAACAAAACTTCCCAAAACAAAATATCTTTAATATACTCAATGGTTGGATGGAGAAAGTAACGATATATGAGTTTGAAAAAATTGAAGAAAATATTATAGGCAAATCTTCAAGTGAGATGATAAAAAGATTGTATAGTGATATACTTTTTATCCTAAAAAAAGAGGATTTAAGTCGTGTGAAGTTTGATATGGATACAGTTTTTCAAAAACCTATCTCAAAAAACTCGATAGAGAGATATCTCTACCTAGACAATAAAATCTCCCAAACAACTTATAATAAAAATAGTATCTCTCCACTCGCTTCAAGTAAACTAGAAAATCTTTTAAAATCCTTGGCAAGTGACGATGAAAAAGAGTGGCAAATAGCACTAAATGAGCTTGAAGGTGGAGTTTTAAGCTCTGTAGATGTGGATAAAATCATAGAGAAAGATATAGATATAACAAACTCTTGGCTTCAAACTATTGCTCCAAATTTAGATGAAGATGATTTTATAAAAGTCATCAAAGCATCAAAACTATTAAAAGAGGTTGCAAATGAGTAAAGATAAAAAACTACAAGAGACAATCTCAATAATCACAAACAAAATCAACCCATTGCATAAAAAGGAGATAAGAGATTTAAAAGATTTAATATCTGTAGAAAAGTTGGAAAAAAAGCTAGACAAAAATGAAGGTTTAAATTTAAGAGGTACTAACTTAAATCCAAATGAGTTTAAAAATGCAGATATATCAAATAAAATAGATGGAGAGTTTACACTTCAAATCAACTATGCTTTAAATGATATTGTAAATGATATCGTATATCTTGATTGTGTAACAGTTGCAGTTGCAGGAAGTTGTGGTATCTACATTTATAATAGTTTGAAAAATGTAGTTTTATACTTTATTCCTATTATGGAAGGTGTAATAGCTATTATCAAATTGGATGAAGAGAGAATCGCTTTTGGTGGAAGTGATAAAAAAGTAACAATTTTTAATTATAAAACAAAAAAGATATTACATGAACAACCAGTTTCTGACAATGTGGAAGCTATTATCAAATTGGATGAAGAGAGAATCGCTTTTGGTGGAAGTGATAAAAAAGTAACAATTTTTAATTATAAAACAAAAAAGATATTACATGAACAACCAGTTTCTGATAATGTGGAAGCTATTAGCAAATTGGATGAAGAGAGGATTGCTTTTAGTGGAAGGGATAAAAAAGTAACAATTTTTAATTATAAAACAAAAAAGATATTACATGAACAACCAGTTTCTGACAATATGAATGCTATTATCAAATTGGATAAAGAGAGAATTGCTTTTGGTGGGTGGGATAAAAAAGTAACAATTTTTAATTATAAAACAAAAAAGATATTACATGAACAATCAGCCTCTAGCTCTGTGAATGCTATTATCAAATTGGATGAAGAGAGAATCGCTTTTGGTGGATGGGATGAAAAAGTAACAATTTTTAATTATAAAATAAAAAAGATATTACATGAACAACCAGTTTCTAACAATGTGAATGCTCTTACCAAATTGGACGAAGAGAGGATTGCTTTTGGTGGATGGGATGAAAAAGTAACAATTTTTAATTATAAAATAAAAAAGATATTACATAAACAACCAGTCTCTAGCTCTGTGTATGCTATTATCAAATTGGATGAAGAGAGAATTGCTTTTGGTGGAAATGGTAAAAAAGTAACAATTTTTAATTATAAAACAAGAAAGATATTACATGAACAACCAGTTTCTGACAATGTGGAAGCTATTATCAAATTGGATGAAGAGAGGATTGCTTTTGGTGGAGATAAAAAAGTAACAATTTTTAATTATAAAACAAAAAAGATATTACATGAACAACCAGTCTCTATCTATGTGCATGCTATTATCAAATTGGATGAAGAGAGAATTGCTTTTGGTGGGTGGGATAAAAAAGTAACAATTTTTAATTATAAAACAAAAAAGATATTATATGAACAACCAGTCTCTATCTCTGTGAAAGCTATTACTAAATTGGATGAAGAGAGAATTGCTTTTGGTGGAAATGGTAAAAAAGTAACAATTTTTAATTATAAAACAAAAAAGATATTACATGAACAACCAGTCTCTAGCTCTGTGGATGCTATTATCAAATTGGATGAAGAGAGAATTGCTTTTGGTGGAAATGATAAAAAAGTAACAATTTTTAATTATAAAACAAAAAAGATATTATATGAACAACCAGTCTCTATCTCTGTGAAAACTATTACTAAATTGGATGAAGAGAGAATTGCTTTTGGTGGGTGGGATAAAAAAGTAACAATTTTTAATTATAAAACAAAAAAGATATTATATGAACAACCAGTTTCTGGCTTTGTGAATGCTATTATCAAATTGGATGAAGAGAGAATTGCTTTTGGTGAGTTTAATGGAAAAGTAACAATTCTTAAATGGAAAGATAAAAAGAATATTATCTTAGAAGTAAAAAGTTTTGATGATGGAATTGTTTCAAGTTATGAGCCAACAGCAAATCAGCTAACACTTATAAACACAAAAGGAGACTTTACTCCAAACAACGACCCTATATTGTACCGCCATGCTTGGTATGTCAATAAATCAAATCGAATTGAACCATATTTTAAATTTCCAAATAGATGGGAATTTGATGAAGAAGAGGCAAATAAAATAGTTTTAAGATAAAATATGGTAAAAGGTTTAATAAATGAAAGAGTTATATCTCATAAGACATGCCAAATCAGACTGGAGCCAAGAAAAAAGCGATTTTGAACGAGGTTTAAACAAAAGAGGAAATAATGATGCACCTTTGATGGGTGAAGTTTTAAACTCTTTGGGTGTGATGCCCGATCTCATCATATCAAGCCCAGCAAAGAGAGCCATTTTAACTGCAAATATAATTAGCCAAAAGGTAGGATATGAGAAAGATAAAATCCAAAAAGAGGAGTCATTATATCTTGCATCTGAAGCTACATTTTATAAGTATACCAACAATATAAACGACAAACAAAACAAAGTTTTTATATTTTCTCACAATCCTGGCATCACAGAGTTTGCTGAATCTTTAACAGATACTTTTATAGGCAATATCCCAACAACCGGCATCTGTCATATTTTATTAGATGTTGATAGTTGGGAAAATATAAGAGAGGGTGATGGAAAGCTTCTGTCTTTTGATTTTCCTAAAAATCATAAGTAATTAACTAAGCGATTTTAACTCACTCTCTACCTTATCAAGCTTGTTTTTTGCCCCTTTTAATAACTCCCTATTTTTTGTCAAGACATCCTCTGGTGCATTTGTGACAAATTTTTCATTATTTAGCATCCCGTTTAATTTACCAACCTCTTTTTCAAGTTTTAATTTTTGGGTATTTAACCTTTTGATGATAGGTTCTAAATCGATTCCTTCAAGTGAGATATAACACTCTAAATTATCTCCAACATCAGCGACTGAATTTTCTACTTTTTTTGAAACTATATTTATCTTTTCTACTTTTGTAAGTTTTGAGATATATTTTATTCCGCTTGTTAGGTCGATATCTTTGTTTATTTTTATCGAAACGGTATCAACAGCTGAGCTTGGAAGGTCAAGTGTGGCTTTAGCTCTTCTTATGCCTACAATCGCTTCTTTGATGAGTTCAAATTGATTTTCTATGGATGCATCTTGTGAAGTTTGGCTTGGAAACTCTGCTACCATTATAGATGAACCGTTTTCTAGTGTTGTGCCACTAAGGGAGTGATAAAGATACTCACTGATAAATGGCATAAAAGGGTGGATAAGTTTTAGTGAATCTTTGTAAATTGAACCCAACTCTTTTACACTATCTTTATCAGCTTTACTAAGCTCAATTCCCCAATCACAAAACTCACCCCAAAAGAAACGGTAAATATCCATCGCTGCATCATTAAAACGATATGCATCTATGTTTGAGCGAACACTTTTAGTTGCAACTCTATAACGGCTTAAGATATATCGTCCAAGGTCAGTTTTTATCTCTATATCTTTTAAATCATCAAACTTCTCTTCATTCATCAATAAAAAACGAGATGCATTAAAGAGTTTATTTGTAAAGTTTCTATACTGTCCAAGACGGTTAGCACTTAGTTTGATATCTCTTCCTTGTACTGCGAGTGCAGCTAGAGTAAAGCGAAGAGTATCAGCTGAAAACTCCTCTATCATATCTAGTGGGTCGATTACATTTCCTTTGGATTTGCTCATCTTTGCTCCGTGTTCATCTCTTACAAGTGCGTGAAGATAAACATCTCCAAAAGGAACCTCTTTTTGTTCATATACACCCATAAACATCATTCTAGAAACCCAGAAAAATATAATATCAAAACCAGTAATCAACATAGAGTTTGGATAAAAATCTTTTAAATCATCTTCATTCCACAATTTGCCTTTACCAAACTCTCCATTTCCCCAACCAAGAGTTGAAAAAGACCAAAGACCAGAACTAAACCAAGTATCAAGTACATCAGGGTCTTGTTTGATATTTTTACTATTACATTTTATACAACTATTTGGTTCTTTATCTTCAGATGCAAACTCTTTTCCACAATCATCACAATAAAAAACAGGGATTTGATGTCCCCACCAAAGTTGTCTTGAGATGCACCAATCTCTAAGTTCACTCATCCAAGCATTAAACGAATTTATCCAGTGTGGTGGATAAAACTTCGTCTCACCTGCATTTACCTTCTCTATGGCTTTTGTGGCTATCTCTTTTTTGACAAACCATTGCTTTGAGATATAAGGCTCTACTATATTATGGCATCTATAACAGTGTCCTACTTGATGAGAGTGTTCTTCTATCTTTTCAACAAAGCCACCTTTTTTTAAAGCTATAACGATTTGTTCTCTAGCTTCTAATCTCTCTAATCCTTCAAACTCACCGCACTCATTATTTAAAAAACCTTTTTCATCAAAACATGTTATAAACTCTAAGTTGTGTCTTTTTCCTACTTCATAATCATTTTGATCATGTGAAGGAGTGACTTTTACAATCCCTGTTCCAACTTCCATATCAACATGTGAATCAGTGATGATTTCAATCTCTCTATCGATTAACGGAAGTTTTACAAATTTACCGATAAGATTTTTATATCTTTTATCTTCTGGATGCACCATAATTGCACTATCACCAAAATATGTCTCAGGTCTAGTTGTAGCTACAGTAACAAAACCACTACCATCACTCAAAGGATACTTTATATGATAAAACTTACCCTGTACATCTTCATGTTCTACCTCGATATCACTCAAAGCTCCATCATGTGTACACCAATTTACCATATAGTTATCTCTAACTATCAACCCATCATCATAAAGTTTTACAAATATCTTACGAACAGCACATGAGAGTCCCTCATCCATAGTAAATCGTTCACGACTCCAAGCAGGGGATGTTCCCATCTTTCGCATTTGTTTGAAAATAGTTCCGCCACTTAGCTCTTTCCACTCCCAAACTTTTTTTAAAAATGCTTCTCGTCCTATCTCCTCTTTGTTTGTTCCCTCTGCTAAAAGTTGCTTTTCCACCACATTTTGTGTAGCAATTCCAGCGTGATCTAACCCAGGTTGCCATAAGGTCTTGTAGCCGTCCATTCTTTTGTAGCGAGTCATGATGTCTTGAAGTGTAAAAGTTAGTGCATGACCTATGTGAAGTCTTCCTGTAACATTTGGAGGAGGCATCATGATGGAGAAGTTTTTATCTTTTTTTTGAATTTCTCTATTTCCATCTATCTCAAAATAGCCTCTATCTTCCCAAATTTTATAAAATTTATCTTCAATATTTTTGGGGTCGTATGTATTGTTTTTTTCACTCATCTGTCTCTTGCCTTAGGGGTTGAAAATTTGCGAGATTTTAGCTAAAAATGAGTGAAAATGTACTGAAATATCGATAATTTAAATTATTATGATAAAATAGTTTTATATTGTAAAATTTAGGGGAGTATCAATGGATAATATTTTAGTAATTTTTCTTGCAACACTTTTTATTGCTACTATCATAAATGTATTTTTAAAAAAGATTGATATTCCTACAATTATAGGTTATATATTTTCTGGCTTGATTATTACCTACCTTTTTGATTTGCGACATATTGACAGGGTAACTCTCTCTCATATCGCTGAATTTGGGATAGTCTTTTTGATGTTTACAATTGGGCTTGAATTTTCTGTAAAACATCTAAATAATATGAAAAAAGAGGTGTTCGTTTTTGGTGCTCTTCAAGTTATACTAAGTGGACTTGTATTTACTGCTATCTCCTATTTTCTTTTTGATCTGGAGATAAAAACGGCGATTATTTTAGGCTTTGCTCTATCTCTCTCTTCAACTGCTATTGTTTTAAAAGTGTTAAATGAGAAGAGTCAGATTCATAGTGGATATGGACGGGCAACTCTTGGGATTTTGTTATTTCAAGATTTAGCAGTTATTCCTATTCTTTTGATGATTTCTATTTTTACTTCAGATACACACTCCTTGTCTCAGCTTTTGCTGCAAACTTTTGGTTCTGCAGTAGTTGTTTTTATCATTCTTTTTATTGGTGGAAAAATACTTTTAAATCGATTTTTTAACTGGGTTATCTCTACAAATTCTGATGAAATTTTTACGATTTCTATACTTTTCATTATTATGAGTTCCTCTTATATCGCTCATGTATTTGGTTTTACTTACTCTCTTGGAGCTTTTATTGCAGGTATGATTATCGCTGAGACAAAGTTTAAGTATCGTGTTGAGGCTGATCTCATCCCGTTTCGTGATATTTTACTTGGTGTCTTTTTTGTTACAATTGGGATGCAGATAGATTTAAATACTATATTTGAGTATGGACATATAATTTTAGGGCTTTTAGTTATGATTATGTCTCTAAAAGCTTTTTTGATTTTTGGAATTTTAAATACGATGCTTCAAAAAAGAACAAGTATAAAAACTGCACTTGCACTTTTTCAAGTGGGGGAGTTTTCACTAGCAATCATAGCTTTAGCAAATAACAATAAGCTTTTTTCAGATACGCATACTCAGATTTTTACAATCACAATAGTTTTATCTATGATAATTACACCATTCGTTCTTAAAAACATCAAAAATATTGCTGACTTATTTACACCAGAAACTGAGGTTGATTGTGAAAAGATTGTTTCAACAGGGTATAAAAATCATATAATTTTATGTGGTTATGGCTCTTTGGGTCAGAAAATAGCTAAAAAATTTAAAAAACGAGGGCTTTGTTATGTCATAATCGAACATGATATAAAACTTGTTAAACTAGGACGAAGCAATGATGAGCCTATAATATTAGCAAATGCTTCTAAAACTGATATATTAGAAGCATTAGATATACGAGATGCAATGGCGGTAATAGTTGCGATTGACAATGCTGTTAAGCTTCGTCTAACATGTGAAGCAATAAGTTCAATAGATGAGAATATTAACACGGTGGTAAAAGTAAAAAATAGAAGCCATCAAAATATCATAGAAGGATTTAATATAAATCATATCATAAATGAGAGTGATGAGATGGCAGAGATTTTAACAAGGGAAGTGCTAAATTGCAAAATAAAAAATACATAATTTTTGATATGGATGGAACACTCATAGATAGCTCAACGGTTATCGCAAACTCAATAAACTATGTACGAAAACAGATATCTCTTCCTACAATGGAAAATGAACATATTATAGCTTGTATAAACAATGTAAATATCCATGCTCCTAGCTTTTTTTATGAAACTGAAGTATTTGAGAAAGAGCATGAAGTGTGGTTTCAAGAGTATTATACAAACAATCATAAAAGGGATACCGTACTTTATAGAGGCATAGAAGAGTTACTAAATAAACTTTCTCTTACACACTCCTTATCAGTTGCAACAAATGCCTATAAATTATCAGCTCATCAAATCTTAGATGCAAAAGATATAAAGAGACATTTTGACATAGTTATGTGTGCGGATGAAGTTACTAACCCAAAACCTAACCGAGAAATGTTAGATGTGATAGTAGAGTATTATGGAGCTAAAAGAGATAAATTTGTAGTTATTGGAGATGGAGAACGAGATATAATGGCTGCCAAAAATGCTGGAATTGATTCTATCTTGGTTGATTGGGGATTTAGTGACCATAGTAAAGCAGTTAAAAGTGTAGAGGGGCTAGAAACTATTCTTCTAGCCCCATAAAATTAAAACTTATAAGATACGCCAAGAGTTGTTAAAAGTGCTGAAGAGTCAGTAAATTCACCATCTACAGTCTCATTTTTTATACTTCTATCCTCTTTGTCTGTATAGGAGATAGCTCCACCAAATGAGACTTTATCACTATATTGATAAGTTATACCACCTGTATATAGGATAGAGTCAGAATCAGGAGTTTCAAATCCTAAGTACTTCTCTTGAACAGGAGTTTTATCAAATGCAACTCCACCTAGAAGTACAATTTTTTTATTTAACTGATGAGTTACACCAAAACGATATGCATCTGCATCTTGCCAATATCTAGGTTTTGGGTCATCAAAAGCACCTACTAAGATATCTAATGGTACTTTGCTTTTAAAATTAAAATCTAAATTTTTATACTCTGACCAAAAAGTCCTATCATATTCAAACTCAACTACAGTAGCACCAAAATCATAAGAGATTGCAAGTGCTAAGATTGCAGGTAGGGTAACTTTTAGACTTGCCCCTCCATCATAGTACATATCTCCGCCTAGAAAAAGCTTTGCATTTCCCTCTTCATTGATATCTACATTTGATCTATAAGTTGCGGCTAGATTTAAGTTGCTTATTGGTTTATATGTAAGTGCTACATTGTATCCAAACTCTAGGGCATCAGCTTCCATCTCTCTTGCTATATTTTTTCCAACTCCTGAACCGTCACTCTTTATTTTTCCTTCACTGTAAATCAACCTAAGACCAACAGCCGCTGCAAAATTCTCACTTACTTTGTACGCGACTGTTGGATTAAAATCTATAATCTTTAGAGCAAACTCTTGTGCATATGCTTTAGGGTAGGGGCTTTCCCATCTTTTAGTTAGTCCAGCAGGTACGATAACACTAAACCCATATCTTACTCCGTTATAATCTTTAGAGCTATAAAAAAATGTTGGAGCTAAGATGTTTTCTCTCTCTGATTCTCCATTAAATGCAGGATTTCTGTTATCTTTATATACAACAGGTGGAAGCCCGATGTTTGTTAATGCTCCTTCTATTTGGTGTACATCTTCGTCAAAAACCATATTTGCAGGGTTATAATATGCACTATCAGCACCTTTTGTATTTGCTACATAAGCTGCACCTAAGGCTACTGATTTTACAGATGATACAGGTAATCTATATCCACTAGCTAATAGTAGTGAGCTTGATAATACACTTAGTAATACAATCTTTTTCATTTTATCTCTCCCGTTCTAATTTTACTAAACCACTCAAGAGCTTTTGGATATGTTTTTGTTCCACATGCTACATGAACAGAAGGTAGTGTACCATCTGGAATCTCATTTATAAGATCTAACTCTACACTTGTTGATCCATTTGCTGTAAATCTTGCAAATGCTATGCGTGAAAGATCTGATGATATAACATCATCATTAGTGCAATGAAGTAGTTTTACTTTAGTTTTTGGAGACCAATCAAGCGGTGTATTTTCTATAAAAGCTTGTTTCAAAGGATTGTTTGGGTTTGTTAAAAAATCATCTCTGTATGTTGGTTCAAAAAATTTAGTTAAATTTTCATCTAACTTTACCTGGATATCAGCACTAGAATGTTCACTATCATAAAGAGTTGGTAATATCCCAGCATATGGTTCATTTAAAATATCAGTTAAATTAAAATTATATACAGATGCATATGAATTGATAATCCCTCCGATAAAATCTGGTCTTGCCATAGTTGGCTGACTTAACACTCCCATACCAGTTGCATTTAAGTCATATGGTCCAGCCATAGGTGCAATACCCATCAAGTTTATATGTGGGTGGTTTGCCTCTATCTCTTTAGCTGCTGCTAAGGTCACATAACCACCTTCAGAGTAACCTGATAAAAAGACTTGTCCATTAAATGGCAGTTGATTATCACTTGCAAATTTCACAGTTGCTTTAATCAAATCAACAGTAGCTGAAGCTGAAGATTTTTCTAAAAGATATGGATGTGACCCCTTTGAAGCTCCATAACCTATATAATCAGGTTGAACAGTGATAAAACCACCAATTGCACTCATTAAAAAAGGAATAGGCGTACTTTTAGGTGCTTCTCTTCGTTGAATAGCAGCTAAAAACTCTGGAAACCCTGCTAAAGACATTGATGGTGATTCTTCATCTTTAAAAATTGTTCCGTGTTGATCACTTAGAATTGACATTGAGTAAGTTTTTCCTACTGCTTCTAAACCTGCCAAAAATTCATCTGTAGGAATAGGAATAGTAATAAGTCCTGATGCATTCACATCTGAACCATCTTCATTTGTTGTTGTATATATAATTTTATATGATTGTATTCCAAAAGCTATTTTATAATTAGGGTCTTCTGGTGATACTCCTGCATTTATTGAACTTGCCAAAATATTTTGATTTGTTGAAGCATCATCAAGTCCTATTGATTGTTCTGGAGAAATACTAACAATCCTCACATCATTAAATGTTAATGCTCTATTTTCACCCTCATATCCTGCATCGCCACACCCTGTAAATAGTAATAATACCGTAGCGGTGGATATAATACTATACCTTGCAAACTTACCCATAAATCCTCCTTAATCTATTAATTACCTTCATTATAGATAAACTATGATTAAATCATTACATAAAAGTAGGGGCATCATTTGAAAACAATACTAAATCTCCGGGCATTGTCTCACTTGCTAAAGTTTCTTCAAGTTTATCTTTATCAAGTAAAAGGATTTTGTTGGCTTTATGAATATTTTCATAAAGTACATTTGCATTTACTTTTCCCGTGATGATTACAGTATTAAATACTTCATCAATTTTCTCAGCTAGTTTTATATTACTTTCACAATCACTCTCTAAAATTCCAGGAGTTATGATTATTTTCTTCCCCTTGTAACTGTTCATCAAATCATAAGAGCTTAGCATCCCTTCAAGATTTCCATTAAAGCTGTCATCAATGATTAGTTTTCCAGCTGACTCTATTTTTTGTAAACGATGATTTACCTGTTTTAAGTTTTTGATAGCTTTTTGAATATCTTTGATATCAACTCCTATTTCACGAGCTACTAAAATGGCGGCTGTTAAATTTGTAGCATTAAACTCCCCTAAAAGTGGGGCTTGAAAATGATATACTTCTCCACTTATCTCTAAATCAAACTCTAAACCATCTAAATCTGCTTTGATATTTTTTATATTATCACCAAACATAAAAACTTTATTATTAGGATTTACCATCGCACTTTTATGAATAAATGCTTTTTTAAGTTTTTCAGAGTTTAAAAGCTCCATCTTTGTATTTCGTATATTTTCCAATGTTTTAAAATACTCTATATGTTGAGGGCCTATGGTAGATACAATGGCATAGTCATGGTTTAAAAGCTTGGCTATATCGTTAATATCTCCTTTAACTCTAGCTCCAGCTTCCGCGATATAAACCTTGGTATCTTTTGGTAAATCATTATTTATATCTTTTACAAGTCCACCTAGTGTATTTACACTTCTAGGAGTCATATAGGCTTTAGTGTGAGGAGAGATTATTTGATAGATGAAGTTTTTGATACTTGTTTTTCCATAACTTGCAGTTATGGCTATGATTTTAAGCTCTTTCATTGAAGAGAGTTTTTTTATAGCTTGTTTTTTATAACCGTTAAATTGCATCTTCTCAAAGATATAACTAGCTCCAAGTGCCACACCCATAGGAAGTAAAATTCCTAACAATTCACACCTTTGACTAAGCAGACATAACATATCTCCTACGACAACTGCAAATGCCAAAAAGATAAAAAATCTAATTACTCGAGGAGTAAAAACGAGTTTTTTGTCGATTCTTTTACTCCAAAAGAAGAGGGCTGGCAAAAGACCCAAATAGAAATATATCCAATAATAACTACCAGCAACATAATATGCAAACACGGGCAATATAAAGTAGAGTATATGCCAAGAGTATCTTTTATGTTTAAAAATCACACGGCTTAATTTATAATTGTACCATTGTAGATTTGTGATAAGATACCAACCAAGTATCATAACAAGCATAAAGTGTGAAAAAATTTCAAATATTTTAAAGTTGTCCATTAAGTTCCTTTTCTATAAGTAGAGCATGTTGGAGGAAGAAATAGTGGTCACCATCAAGTGGATAAAAATGGCTATCTTCTATAAGCTCAGATATCATTTCTCCCGTACAAATTGTAGTAGCAGTATCTTCTTTTCCCCAAAATATGAGAGTTTTACCCTTGTGGGATGCAAAGTTTTGACTAAAGTCTTCATCTACTACATTTTTAAAAGTTTCATACATGTTTTGTTTCATCCCACTCACATCTTTGGATGCAAACAGAGAGTAAAACTTCCCACCGCCAAAGTTTTTAAGAAGTTTAAAGACTCTTATCTTCAAACATACAGAAAATGGTTTAGGCATAACAATCCCAGAACTACTTAAAAGTACCAAAAGCTTAGGGTTTAAAAGTGTTGCAACTTTCCCACCAAACGAATGTCCAAAGATGATATCTTTCTTTGCATTTATAGCTTTTAAAAACTCTTCTATTATCTTTTTATAATCTTGTGTATAGAGAATATAATCATTGCTACTCTTTCCAAAACCTGGCATATCTATATAAATATGACGATGAGTTGGAAGAATTTCTGAAAATGCCTGTTTCATAATCTCTTTGTTACTTCCCCAACCGTGAAGAATTATCAAGTTCTTCTTATTCTTGGGATGCAAAATTTCATAATTTATCTCAAAATCTCTACTATTAAGATGTACTTTTTTAACTGCCATTTTTGTATACTCCGTGAATGGACGATTTTACAAAAATAAAGCTTACTAGATGCAGTGGCTTATTTTTTTGCTACTATATCACGCCCTCTATAACTCCAGACAAAAACCATTGGTATAAAAACTAAAGTCAAAAATGTTCCAACCATTAATCCTCCAATCGCAACAGCTCCCAAAGGGGCAAGTCTCTCTAGTCCTATCGCCCAACCAAGTGCTACTGGTATCATACCTGCCGATACTGCAAGTGCTGTCATCAAAACAGGTCTTGTTCTTATGCGTATACTCTCTTTCATAGCATCTACAACATCCATCCCTTGTTCAATCTTCTCTAGTGCAAAGTGTATGAGTAAAATTGCATTATTTACAATAACACCAGAGAGAAGCATAAATCCCATCATAGCAGGCATAGATGTGTGGTAGTTTAGCATAAGGAGTATCCACGCGGCACCTGCAATTGTGAGTGGGATTGACACGATGACAAGAAGTGATGATTTTACTGAGTTAAACATAGGTATGAGTGTAAAAAAGATTAAGATTACAGCAAAAATAATAGCTTGTACCATTCGTCCAGCTGAGTTTTTAAACTGTGCTTCATCTCCAAGTTTTACAAGCTCTACACCTTGGGGAATAGTCATATCTTTTGAGGCTTCTTCATAACTTGCCATTATATGTGAGATAGAAGCTTTTTCTCTAAAGCCATAGATATCTAGGGTATATTGGAGATTTTCTCTAGTGATAACATTTGGTTCATAGACCTCTTTTAATGTTACAAAAGTTTTTAATGGAACTTTTCCTCTAGGAGTTTCAATCAAGACAGAGTTTAAACTCTCAATGGAGTCGAAATTTTTAAACCAAACTCGAATCGAAAAATCTTTTGCATTTTGAAGTGGAAAGAAAGATACTTTGGCTCCTCGAAGAAGTAGTTGTAAATTTGTACTGATTTGTTCAGAGTTTATGCCGTAGCTTGAAGCTAACTTCTCATCTATTTGATAGGTATAAATTTTTTTATCTTTATCCCAAGTTTTAGCGAGTGATACGATTCCTTGGGTGTTGTAAATAGCTTTTTCTACCGCTTCACCTGCAACTTGAAGTTTATCAAAATCGTCGCTTAATAACATGATATCAATATTTCCTCTGATGCTTGAAAGTGCTGATGCACCAGAGTCAAAAACTAATAGATATTTTATATTTGGCAAAGTTGCAATATCTTCTCTTAACTCTCTTTGTATCTCCCAAATACTCTCTTTTCTATCAAATCTATTGACATAATTTGCGGTGATTGAGATGTGGTCTATGCCACTTCCACTTCCTATGCTCATTATTCCAGCTTCACTTCCAATAGATGCAGAGACCTTTTGGATATGCTTATTTTTATAGAGTATCTCATTTACTTGTTGCAATAACTCTTCACTTTTAGCAATTGGTAGATTTGCATCTGTTGTAATGTTGATTTTTACTGTACCTGTATCCATCGCAGGCATTAACTCTTGTCCAACAATTGGCATAACTAGTTTTACACTTACGAAAAATAACCCAAAAAGAAGAACAAAATAACTAAAAGCAACTTTTTTACTATTTAATCCTTTTGTAACAATACCTAAGAAAAAATCTTTTAAAGAGTCATTTATTTTTGTTGAGATTTTATGAAAAAACTCTTCAGACTTTAAGATCCAAGGGTACTCAAGAGTTAAAATTTTCATTGACAAAAGAGGTACCGCAGTTATAGATATAACATAAGAGGCTGCAAGTGCGATAAGTAGTGTTCCAACAAGTGGTTGGAAAATAGTTTGGGGGTAGCCACCGACAAATAGCATCGGAGAGAGAGCTATCATAGTAGTAACAGTTCCTGAGAAATCAGCAAACATTATCTCTTTTGTACCATCTATCACCGCTTTTTGTATAGGTTGATTTAGCTCCCTATAATGCCTCTCTATATTTTCAAGTACCACAACAGCATCATCTAAAAGTAGTCCAAGTGCTAAGATGATAGCAGTCAACCCAACAACAGAAAACTCCATCCCGATTCCCCACATGATAGCAATCGTCGTCGCATAAACCAAAGGAATAGTAAAAGTTACGATAAGCACTTGTCTAAATGAAGCCAAAAAGAAAAAGACTACAAGGGTTGACATGATGATTGCATCCCTTAGCGATTCAAACATATTTGAGATGCTTTGCTCGATAATCTCTTTTTGTGTGTCAGTTGTCTCAAATGTGATTCCAGGATATTTTTTAGATAATTCCTCTATTTTTGCTTCAACATTTTCTATGGTTTTGACTACATCTTCACTAATACCTCTTTGTACAGATATAGCTATAGCTTTTTTACCATTACCATAATAAAGAGCAGAGTTTTTGTAGTGTTCAAATTTTACTTTTGCTACATCTTTTAATTTTATATCTTTTGTGATAGAAAGATCTAAAAGTGCTTGAATACTATTTCGTTTTCCAATATTTTTTACTAAAAAACTACTCTCTTTTGAGTCTATAAAGCCTATGGCATAATCTTTATTATTATTTTTAAGTGCGTTTATAACTGCATTTATTGGGAGGTTATAGCGGTCAAGTAGTTTTTTATCAATCTCTATGCGAAGCTCTTTTTCATATCCGCCAAATATATCTACATTTGCTACACCCTCAACTGTAAGAAGGGAGTTTTTTATCTCATTTTGGGCTATCTCTTTTATATCTTGCAAAGAGAGTTTATCGCTACTTGCTCCAAAAACTATGACTGGAGCAGTTGCTGCTGATATTTTGTGGATTTGTGGTTCAAGAAGTTCACTTGGAAGTGATGATCTTATTTTATTGATGGAGTTTGTAACATCATTTGCCGCACTAGAGAGTTCTTTGCCATACTCAAATTCAACTCTTATAACGCTAACTTCATCGATAGTATTTGAATAAACTCGACGAACTCTATCTATGGAGTAGAACTCTTTTTCACTAGGTACAGCAATATTGGATGCGATATCTTTAGCAGAAGCTCCTGGCTGAATCATCACAACAGCAATTTCAGGGCGGTTAGAGTCAGGAAAAAGTTTTCTATCTATCTCTCCATAACCGATAATTCCCAAAAAGACAAATAGTGTCAAAAATGAGTATATAAATGCAGGTCGTTTTAAAACCTTCTCTATAAATGAACTATTTTTCATCAAAAACTACTTTAATATTTTGAAGTATTGGAAGTCTTGATAGCTTGGATTCACTTCCTATCGCAACTGGTTCTGTTATAGGAGGAGAGATGATAGCGAATTGATCATTTGCCACATTTATCTCTACTCTTTCTTTAAAAAATTGACCATCTTTATAAACCATAACATTTATATCCTTGTCATGTAAAAGAGCATTTAAAGGAACTGCCATACCTTTTTCACTTTTTAAAACCACTCTTATATCTACTGATGAACCACTTGGCAGTTTCAAATCATTTTTTAGTAAGATTTCAGCATTAATGAGGCTGTTTTTGCTTGTTTGGTAAATTGAGGTAACTTCTTCTATAAAGCCATTTACTTCTACTTTTTGTCCTACTTTTATAGGAGTATTTGGAGCAAATGAAAATAGAAGCTGTTTTTGCTCCCCAACAATATCCATAATAGGTCGACTAGGAGCTGAAAGTGAACCCTCTTTTATAAATATAGTTCCTACTATTCCACTTAAGGGAGAGTGGATTTTTGTATAAGTTAAAAGGTTCTTTTTCGCTTTTATGCTTTCCTCAATTGTTGTCAATTTTGCTTTTTTGCCAGAAAGAGCAAGTTCTGCCATCTCATAAGACTCTTTTGAAATTCCTCCTATATCATAAAGTGCTTTTGCTCTTTTTAAACTTTTATAAGAGAGTGACAAATCTTGTTTTGCTAAATTTTTATTTGCCTTTAGACTCTCTATAGAGGAGATTATATCTCTATCATCAACCTCTACTAATAAATCTCCTTTTTTTACACTTTGAGACTCTTTTACATATATTTTTTTAATATAAGCACTAACTTTTGAGCTGATTTTTGGTTGATTTACAGCTCTTAGTGTCGCTAAAAATAGTTCACTTTGGTTAATCTTTTTGAGGGTTGGTTTATAAGCTTTGATAGTTGTTGCGATTATTTTTGCGGTAGGAGCATCGGCAATCTCTTGTTTTCTTTTTTTGACAAGTATAACTGCAGATATAACAATCGCTATGACTACAATGAGTCCTATTATCTTTTTAATCATCTCTCTATTCTCCGTTTTCTGTGATATATTTGTAGTGATAGATTGCACTTTGAAGTGCGTATTTTGCATTAATCTCTTTAGATAGTGTGTTTTGGTGACGGCTTTTTGAGAAGAGCAGGTCATATATTGTGCCAACTCCTTGAACATAACGCATCTCTTCTATTTTCATACTCTCTTTGACTAGTTCTAACTCTGTTTTGGCACTTTGAAGTTTAGTGACGGCTATATCAACTCTTAGTTTTGACTCTTTTAAATCTTTGGCAAGAGTAAGAGCTATCTTTTTTGTTTGAAGTGAACTTTGCAAACTCTCAATCTTTGCTTTTTGCACCATAGAACTACGAGAGCCAAAATCAAACAAAACCCAGTTTAAACCGATACCAACTTGCCAAATATCATCACTTTCACCTTCACCATAATTATTCCCATAGTAGCCATTTGCACTAAGTTTTGGATAGTAGGAGCTTTTTGCATTTTCTAGTTTTTTTTCACTCTGCTTTTGTGTCAAGAGGCTTAATTGATAACGGCTAAGAGATTTTATATCACTCGCATCTAAGTTAGCATTTGAGTTAATTTTAATATCTTCAATATTTGTAATCTCCTCTATACCTATGACAGATGCAAGTGTGGCTTTTAAAATATCTATATTTGATTCTAGCTCTTTTACTCCAGCATTTGCACTCTCTAAATCTGCTTTGATTTTCAATAAATCAATTTTTGGTTTTTTTCCAACCTTTACACCTAAAGAGACAATTTTTTCAAGCTCTCGTAATGCATCTTGATAACTAAGTGCTGCATTTTTTTGTGATTTTAGTGAGAGGATTTTCAGATAGAGTGACCTGATATTGTAAATGAGCTGCTCCTTTGAGAGCTTAAGTGCAATCTTTGAAGCCTCTAGTGAGAGTGAAGCTATTTCAATATCTCTCATTCCAGAAAACCCACTAAAAAGTGCAACATCATAAGCAATACCCAAACTTCCTATATCTTTGCTTGTTGTGATATCTGGAGCAATTGGAGGCACAATAGGTGTAAGAGTTCTTGGGATATTGTATCTCGTGTAACTACCTCTTAATGCAACATTGCCATAGTTTGAAGCTTTTTTTAGATTTTTTGCCTCTTTTGAGAGTAAGACTCTATTTTGTTGCATTAAAAAATCTGGATTGTTTTTAAGCCCCAACTTTACCGCATCTTCAAGTGAAATTGCTTGTAAAGTTAGAGCTGATAAAAGTATCAGTGTTGCTGTTTTCATATAAACCCCAATATGTAAGTGTCGTAATCTTACAAGAATAACATGAATTAAATATGAATTATAAAAGAAATTATTTTTGAGATATTATAAGTGTTGAAATATCCAATGAATAACCTTTGTCAACTTTTATATCAAAACCAATCTCTTTGAGTTCATCAATCAACATCTCTTTTGTTAAAAAACCTTCAATTGAGTTTGGTAGATAACTATATGCTTCATAATTTTTAGATAAAAGTCCTCCAACAAGTGGTAAGATCTTTTTCATATAAAAATCTCTCACTCTTGAAGCGATACTAGCCTTTTTGAGTTTTGTAAATTCTAAAATCACTAAAAGTCCTCCAGGTTTCAAAACTCTGTAAAATTCTTCTAATCCCTCTTTTCTATCTATAACATTTCTAAGCCCGTAAGAGATACTTAAGATATCCACACTATCTGTTTCAAATGGAAGTTTTTTTGCCTCAGCTATTTGAAATTCTGCATTAAGATCTTTCTTTTTAGCTTCATTTAGCATTCCAGTTGATGGGTCAACACCAACAATTTTTTTTACTTTTACACTGTTTTTTTCTGCATGCTTATCCCAAAACTCGCACATATCGCCAGTTCCACAAGCTACATCTAAAATAATATCGATTGATTTTTGATTGTAAAGCTCATATGTTTTATCACATGCATCTTTTCTCCAACTCTTATCAACTCCAAAACTAAGAACTCTATTGGCAACATCGTAAGTACCTGCTATATCGTCAAACATTGTGACTATTTTTTCTTGTTTACTCAAAACTTTTTATCCCTATTTATAATATTTTAATGCTTTTGGAATAAGAGATTTTATCCTATTAATCCTATTTATGTCAGCTGGATGCGTTGATAGAAACTCTGGTGGGTTTTTAGTATTTTGTTTTAATCTTCTCATATTATCCCAAAATCTTACAGCTTCATTTGGGTTATATCCAGCTTTTGTCATAAGATATAGACCAATTTCATCAGATTCATACTCAAACTTCCTACTAAATGGAAGTACCATACCATATGTTTCGCCAACACCATAAGCTTGATCTATGATTTGTGAATATTGCCCTCCACCTAATGTTTTGGATGCGATCTCTTTACCCATCCTTCCGAGTTGAATCATGCTCATCCTCTCTGCCCCATGTCTTGCAATGGCATGAGCTACTTCATGACCCATAACAACCGCTAATTGATCTTCATTTTGTACAGCTTTAAACAGACCTGTATATACAAATACTTTCCCTCCTGGTAGACAAAAAGCATTTAAAACATCTTTATCAATTACAAAAAATTGCCATTTATAGCCTGGTTGATCAGCTGCTGCGGCAATTCTTTTTCCTACTCTTTGAACTAGAGCATTGATTCTTCTATCGTTACTGATTTTTTCTGTTTTTAATATTTGTTGGGCTGATTGGTATCCCATTTGTAACTCTTGTGCAGGAGAAAACATTATCATTTGTTGCCTATTGGTATAGGGTGTTTTACTACAGGCTGAAAAAAAACTTGCAACCAAAACTAAAAAAGCAATATTTAAGAATCTCTTCATGCTAAACCTTTTTTTGAGAGATTATATCAAAAAAATAAAAAAATTAGATGTAAAGATTATTTATACAAAGTTTTTTGTTTTTTAAACTCGAGCATCGCATCTTTTAGTATTTGACTCTTCTCTAAAATAGCCTTATTACTCTCTTTTTCAACTATCTTTAGTATATCTTCATCTTTTGTCTCTATATTTTCTAAATAAGTCTTGGCAATTAAGCTTTTTTTCTTTAGTTTCTTAAAATCAGTCAATTTTGTTAATACTGCTTTTAGGCTTTTTTTCATTGCTTTATTTTTACTTTTTTCCATTGCCATATCGAAATTTTTTAACAATATCTTTAATTTAACCATTGGTTTTTTTATTTTTTTATTATCTTGACATCCCTCAAGTTTTTCACATAATGATATAATCTTTTTATAATTTATAGATATTCTATTTTTAAGACTATCATTGATTGATATTTGTCCATCATTGGAAAAAAGTCTTTTGCTACTCTCTTTTAAAAGTAATTCGTACTGTTTAAAAATGATTGATACCTTACGGGTTGTAAAAAAATGTTCTATATTTGCTTTCTCAAAAGAGATAGATTTATCAATATTGCTTTGAATCATTTGCATTTTGTCTAGCTCAATAAGTGTATCCATTTTTTGAAGTTCATTTTTGATAAATTGAAGATCTTTTTCTTTTTTTAATGCCAAATCAAATAATTTTAGATGCACTTTTACTTTTTGAACAATATTTTTATCAAAAATATTATTATATTCATCTAATATAGCTCTACTATTTTTTAATGCATATTTAAAATCTTTCAAACCTTCATTTAAATTCCCATGCAAAATGACATCATGGCTTATTTTTAAATCTATAAAGAGTTTATAAAGTACAATTCGTACTGCGTCTGATGTTTTCATTTTTTTAAAAATTATATTTTTAAGATTTACTATACGACCTAATTCAATATCCTTAAATATTGTATAGATATTATATGAACTATTTTCTGGATTATCAAATAGTGCTAAATTACTACTTTGATATAGTTTATCTCTTGTAACCTCTTTTATCATGAAGTTTTTAAAAATATCTGGAAGGACAAAATTTTGAGCATCTCTTCTTTTTTTAAAATCAATTTCTAGTATATAGATGTCTTCAAGATAATCGTTATATTTGTCTATAAAATATTTTTCACCGCTCTCTTGCAATAAATACCTATCTTTTGATATCAAACTGCCAACCATATTTTTCTCTTTTTTATGATATCGTTTTTTTGAAATCTCAGTAATTTTTTTATTTGTTGATCCGATAGAGCCTGTTTGAGTTATTTTAAAATATTTTGAATCAATACTACTGTATTTTACTTTTTTGCACACTCTTACAATTGTATAAAATTCTAAAATATTTTGTTTTGTTAACTGTAGGTCTTCTATTAATGTTTCAATACTCTTATTTAACAGATACTTTCTTTCAATCTTATACATGGAACTCCTTTTAGGTATTATACAAAAAAAAGTAACTTTTAGTAAGATTTTTGATTAAAAAGTAAAGAAAAACATTATTTTACTCAAGTGTGTAGCAAAACTTCACTTTTATAGAAATATTTTATTAAGTAGAGTTTACTCTACTTAATAATTAAAGACCTAAAGATTTTAGAGTCTCTTTTGTTAATGCACCGGTTGAAAGCTTATTTGCTCTTTGATATTTTTCTAAAGCTGCTCTTGTTCTCCATCCAAAAATACCGTCAATTGGACCTGGATTTATGCCAGCTGCTTTAAGTGCTCTTTGAACATCTCTTGTAGTTGCAGTAGTCATATTCGTTTTACAAAGTACACTTTGCCATTTAAGTTCTGCATCGCTTACTTTAACTTTTTTTGTAACTGTTTGATAAGTTTCTGGAATCAGATTTTTCTTTACAGAAGCAGGAGAAATCAGTTCTTTAACTTTTATTGTTTTATAAACAGCTGGAACAGGAACAGATTTTGTTGTAGCAGGAGTATCTAAAACGGTTCTAGTAACTGTTTTGTATTTTGCTGGAATTGGAATAGATTTTGTAGTAGCAGGAGTTTTTAAAATCCTTTTTGTAACGGTTCTATATTGTGCAGGTACATTTACTAAGCATAAAATTTCACCTGTTAAGTTATTTAACTTTTCAACAGGACCTCTACCTTTTTTCCACGCTGTGTGTGCAGCTTTAACCAAGATTTTTTCAGTAACCGTTTCATAAGTAGCAGGAACTTTAACTAATCTCTCACTTGCTTCGCTTACGAGAACCTTTTCAGTTATCTTTTTGTAAGTAGCAGGAACTGGAACCAATCTCTCACTAGCTTCTCTTACCAATATTTTTTTCGTAACCATACCGTATTTAGCAGGAATTACTGTAATGTTTTCACCAGCCTCCCTTGAGAGAACTTTCTCTGTCTGTAACTGATATTTTGCAGGAATAAGCACTCTTGCATAACACTCTCCAGCTTTTGCATTTGGTGGATAAAGAGAGCTTGTACCAGGTACAACTACCTGTTTTACAATAGTTTTACCTTGTTTAGCTCTAGCTTCCAATATTGCGACTTGAAGAGCCTCAATTTGCTTGTCTTTATCATCTTGCATGTGAACAACATTTGTAACCTCGGGAGTAGAAGCAACCACAGGTGTATTACAACTTCTCTTTTCAGCACAGCCACTTATACTTAAAGCTACCGCCGCGGATAATAGTATCGGTAAACTTTTTTTATTTTTAACAATCATCGTGAACTCCTTAAATTCAATAACTTGTATTATCTAATAAAATAATTGAGTATATGATAATAAAATATAATTAATAAGTCAATTTAATTTTAACTTAATAAATCTTTTACCTCCGTACTTATCCTTTTACCATCGGCACAAGTTCCTACTCTATCGACCACTAACTTCATAACAGCTCCCATCTCTTTCATACTACTCGCTTTACTTAGTAAAATAATTTCTTTAATTATTGCTCTTAACTCATCATCATTTAACTGTTTAGGAAGATACTCTTTTAAGAGATTTGCCTCGTTAATCTCTTTTTCGCTCAAATCTTCTCTTTGTGCTTCTTTATACTGTTTAGCTGCATCTTCTCGTTGTTTTATGGATTTTTGGATTATTTTATATATATCATCATCTGTTAACTCTTTTCTTTCATCCACTTCAACTTGCTTTAGTGCTGCCATCAAAAATCTAATCGTATCTCTCTTGAAAACATCTTTTGATTTCATAGCAGTTTTTAAATCATCTTTTAATCTATTTTTTATTTCACTCATTTATACTCATCCTTGGAACAAAATTTGCTACAAGTATAACAAATTTATGATTTAGGATAAAAAATGCAAAAAGTAGTAATTTTATTTGCAACATTAAGCTTGTTTTTATTAACAGGATGCACAACACACCAAGTTGAACCAAAAATGTCTATGACTCCTCCAGTGTATGTAAATCAAATTGCACAAAAGAGTTTAAATTCTTGTAGAACAAACTGTAGTAAAAATGAAGGTAGTATTTATAGTAGTGGTGGTTCAAATGCTCTCTTTTCTGATAAAAAAGCGATGGGAATAAACGATATAGTAACTGTGGTTATAAACGAAAGTACATTTCAATCTTCTCAAGGAAATAAGAAAATTTCTGATACATCTGTTCATAATATTGGTGGAGGAGTTTTTACAGGAGCCCAAAAAGGTGGAATAGCAAGTGATATTGCAAATGGTTTAAATGCTATGACTGACATCGGATTTAAAACAAATTCTAATAGTAATTTTAATGGAACTGGTACACAATCAAGAAATGAAAAATTTACTTCAACAATAAGTGCAAGAGTAGTTAAAATATTGGAAAATGGAAACTATTTTATAGATGGAAGTAGGGCACTCTTACTAAATGGAACTAAACAAATGATAAGAATTACAGGAGTAATTAGACCTTATGATATCGATCAATTAAATACTATAGATTCTAAATATATTGCAGATGCAAAGATACACTATGAAACCCAAGGAGATATCAAAGAAGCGACTAGAAGACCTTGGGGTTCAAGGCTTGTTGATAGTGTTTGGCCATTTTAATATTTCAATTTGAAATATAATTAGTCATATAAAGTCTATTTTTGTATAATATGCTTTATGACAACAGAATTTTTTCTTAACTTTTTTATCGGTTTTTTAAGTGCACTCTTTTTGAGTTTTATCTTTTTTTGGTCATTTTATAATAAAAATATCCAAAGATTAAAATTGCTTTTCTCCCATGCGTTAAAGGAGAAAAACGAAGAGAATAGGGGGCTTTCAAGCGAACTTGGGATGCTAAATATGGAGCATATTAGAGTTGTAGAAAAGTTAAATAATTTACAGCACAATACAAAACAGTTAAAAATAGAGTTTGAAAATATAGCAGAAGAGATTTTGGAAAAAAAGAGTCAGAAAATGCTTTCAGACAATCAAAATAGTTTAACAAATATCTTGCATCCATTTAAAGAAAACTTAAAAGAGTTCAATCAAAAAATAGAAAATTATTATAAGGAAGAGAGTAACGAAAGATTTTCATTAACCAAAGAGATAGAAAAATTAAACTCTATAAATAGACAAATTTCTCAAGATGCCGTAAATCTTACAAATGCACTAAAAGGAGATAACAAAGTTCAAGGTGATTGGGGTGAGTATATCTTGGAGCGAGTACTAGAGAGTTCTGGTCTTAAAAAGGGTAGGGAGTATGATGTACAAAAAGAGTTTAAAGATGAACAAGGAAATAGACTCCGCCCAGATGTAATAGTTCATTTGCCAGATGAAAAAGATATCATAATTGACTCAAAATTATCTCTAAATGCTTATGAAAAATACCACACAAGCCCTGATGAATTTAAAGATGAATACCTACAAAAACATTTAAACTCTATAAATACACATATAAAACAGTTAAGTTCAAAACGATATGAGAGTATAAAAAATATAAAAACTCTAGATTTTGTACTTATGTTTATACCTATTGAAGCTGCTTTTTTATTGGCAGTTCATTATGATCAATCCCTTTATGAGAGAGCATACAGCCAAAACATAATCCTTGTATCACCATCAACTCTTTTAGCCGTACTAAGAACCATACAAAATAATTGGCGACACGAATATCAAAACAAAAATGCTCAAATTATTGCAAAAAAAGCGGGTGATATGCATGATAAATTTGTATCTTTTGTAGATGAACTACAACTTGTTGAAATTGCCCTTCAAAAAGCACAAAATTCTTATACAGGAGCATTTAAAAAGCTAAGTAGCGGAAAAGGCAATCTTATAAGCAGATCAAAACAACTTAAAGAACTTGACGGTGTTTATTATAAAAAGAGTCAAAAAGAGTTATTGGAAGAGTAACAGATATTTTCAAGAGAATATATATTATGTTAACCAAGGTATATAATGTTATTTATTTACCCAAGCAGAAAGAGCCAAACATCTTATCTAGTATCTCGCTTCTCTCAAAGGAAGTTGTTATGGAAGCTATATGTTTAATTGATTCGTTGATATTAAAAGCAAAAAGCTCTAATTCTCCATCTTTTAAAAAACTAAAGGAGTCATCTATATAGTTTAAAGCCTTAGTTACTTCATCTACCTGTCTTTTGCTGATAAGTATAAGATCGTTGGCTGAACTCTTATAATCAAGTAGGGAGCTAATTTTCTCTTTTATGATTTGTACATTTTCTCTGCAAGAAATTTCTACTATTTCTAATGCATCTAACTCTTTTGTGATAATTTTTTTTTCTAAATCACTTTTGTTGATTGCAACAATTATCTTTTTTGATGATTTATAACTCTCTAAAAGTTTAATAATTTTTTCATCATCTTGGTCGATTTCTTGACTCCCGTCAAATAGAGCTATTACGATATCAGACTCTTCTATCGCTTCTATTGATTTTTCTATGCCAATTTTTTCTATACTTTCACTTGCATCTCTTATTCCTGCTGTGTCTATAAATTTAACCAAGTGAGTACCTATTTTTAGACTCTCTTCTACTGTATCTCTTGTTGTTCCAGCAATGGGACTTATAATCGCTCGGTCATACTTTAAAAGAGCATTTAAAAGTGAACTTTTGCCAACATTTGGTTTTCCGATGATTGAGATTTTAAATCCATCTATCAGCCCTTCTCTGCTTTTTGAGGTTTCTAGTGTATTTTCAAGTAGATTTTTTATATTAGTTAATCTATCGTTAATTTGGGTTAATAAATCAAGGGGTAAGTCTTCTTCTGCATAGTCTATATTTACTTCAATAAAAGCTAGGATTTCTACTAAATCATTGCGAATTTTATTGACAAATTGTTGCAACTCACCTTTTAATTGTCTTGAAAGTATTTTAGCAGAGTCTATACTTTTACTCTCTATAAGTTTTGCTGCAGCTTCAGCTCTTGTAAGATCAATTCTACCATTTAAAACCGCCCTTTTGGTGAATTCTCCAGCCTCAGATGCTCTTGCACCCTCTTTTAGACACTCATCTAAAATCATACTTGAAGCCATTATCCCGCCATGGCACTGAAACTCTACTACATCTTCACAGGTAAAACTATATGGAGCTTTAAAATATATAACTATTGCTTCATCTATTATCTCTTTATTGTCTGTATAAACATTGCAAAGTGTTGCATAACGAGGTTTAAAAGATGAACGATTCGTTAATTTTTTTGCGATAGTAAGACTAAGTGAACCACTTAGTCTTACTATCGCTATCCCCCCTACTCCGTATGCTGTACTTATAGCACAAATTGTATCGTTTATGAAGCACTCTTTTTAAATTCATTTACAACTATAATCTTTCGTTTATCACGAAGTGTTCTAATCGCTACATATTTATCAGGATAAGCTTCTCTAAGGGAACTTAACGCAATTTTTACCAAAATACCATCTAAAGGTTTTGTTTGTGCTCTTCCTTGTAAATCTACTTTCTCTTTAATGCCAATAAGATAATTTTGAATCATCTCCTCTTGATTTTTTAAAAATTCTGCAATTTCAAGTGATATTGACAAATTGTATTTGATTTTAATCCAATTATGAAGTGCATATGAGAGTGCTTTATATCTATATCCCTCTTTACCTATCAAGAGACCTACATCTTCACCATCTAATTTTATATATACCATTTCATCATCAACCCTAAGTTCAATTAGGTCAATATTAAAACAACTTGTATCTAAGAGTTTGTTTATTCCCTCTTTGATTTCATATTTTATTTTGTTTTGTTTTGGCGAATCATTTTTTACCTCTTTAATCTTAGGGTTTTGTTTTGATTTTTGGCTTTTTTGTACTATTTCATCAGATTCAACATAATTCTCATCTTTCAAAGTTGCTTTGATAATTGCAGGTTTTGAAAACATACCTAAAAAACCAGAACTTGGGTTTTGTAAAACCTCGATATCTAAATCTACAATAGATGCCTCTAACTCCTTTGCGGCTTTTGTGTATGCATCTTCAAGTGTATCTGCACTTACACGAATCATGACTGGGCTTCCTTTCTTGCTTTTTCTTTACTAAAAATTGAATTTACATAATACTGCTGTGCCACTGAAAAGAGATTATTAACAAACCAATAAAGTGTTAGACCAGCAGGGAATGTTACAAAAAAGAATGTAAATATTAATGGTAAAAATCTCATGATTTTTTCCTGCATAGGATCTGTAAAGTTTGTAGGAGTAATCCTCTGTTGCCAATACATTGAAGCACCCATAAGAATAGGCAATACATAATAAGGATCCATAACTGAAAGATCATTATACCAACCAATCCACTCAGCATGTTTTAATTCTATTGAATTTAAAAGAACTCTATATATCGCAAAAAATACTGGTATTTGAAGTATCATAGGAAGACAACCGCCCATTGGGTTGGCATTATGCTTTTTATACAATTCCATCATTTTTGCGTTCATTTTTTGAGGTTCACCCTTGTACTGCTTTTGAAGCTCTTTTATTTTAGGTTGAAGCTCTTTTAGTCTGTTCATAGAGACCATACCTTTATAGGTAAGAGGATAAAGTACAAATCTGATGATGATAGTAACAGCTACTATAGACCAACCCCAGTTTCCTATAAGTGAGTGAAGATATTTTAAAAATAAAAATACAGGTTTTGCTAAGAATGTAAAAAATCCATACTCAATGATATCAGTAAGTCTCTCATCAACTTCATGCAAAGTATCATACTCTTTTGGACCAATATAACCATTTACAGTGATATTATTAGTACCTTTTATGAAAGCTAAAGATCTATCTTCACTATCTTTTGAGATAAAAACATTTACCCTCTCATCAAAATTATAAAATGCAGTAGTATAATATCTATCATTCATAGACAAAATACTAGAACCCATAAACACTTCAGTGCCTTCAGCATCTCCATCTTCAATTTTTTCAATAGTGCCATCAGCTTTTCGTATAAGCGCACCTTTAAATGTATACATATCTGCTGCGATATCTGGTCGAAATCCTGGGCTTAAAAAATACTCTGTAGGGGTTTTTAAAGTAACAGAAATGGAGTATGTCCCATTTGGATGAAATGTGATCTTTTTTATTATCTCATTTGTAGATAGCTTTTGAGTTAAAATAATTGTCTGAGATTTACCATTTAGTGAAACTTCTGACTTATCAGCACTATAACTACTTTTAAATGCTTCATTATTAAGTGTTGCATCTGAGAAACGAATTTCAAGTGGTTTTAAATTAAACTTAGGAGATACAAGGTTTGGATACGATCCATCTTTAGCTCGAAAACGCTCATTTAAAACTTCATAATTTGAAATTCTTCCAAGACCATCTATTGTGAGTTTAAAGTTTTTTGCATTTACCACTGCTATTGTATTTGAAGTTGAATCTGCAACAACAGGAGCAACATTTGTGTTAACTGTGTTAACAATAGCAGTATTGTTATTATTTGGTACAGAAGATGCTACAGTTGTTGAAATTGCTGGAGCTGAAAATGGAGCGGCATTGCTCTCTTGTACAACTTGTGGATTAGCCTGAGTTGTTATATTTTGATCTAGTGCTTTTGGCGGTTTAGGCATATAGTAGTCATAAGCGATAAAAAATATGAAACTTAGCACTAATGCTAATATCATTCTTTGTTGTTGTGTCATGTTGTCTAACAAGATTTAGTCCTTTTGAATGTTTTGATTAAGTAATATCTATTTTTGCTCTTTGGAACGAGCCAGAATTCTACAATAAAACTGTTTTTATTTTTGTTATAGGGATAAACTCTTTTACAATTTAAGTTCTTTTTTACAATTGGATAGTCAATTCCACCGTCAAAGAGTTGATTGCATTTCAATATCCTAAGAAGTGAGTGCCAAAATGCTAAAATGAGATTATTTTTTTGAAATTGCCATTTCGCATATTCTGAACATGTTGGATAGTATCTACAACTACCAAATCCAATAACTGTAAAAAATTTTTGATAGATTTCTAATAATTTAAGCCATAGAGTTCTTAGCATTTGAGACTGCTCCTACCCTTTTAAGTGCATATTGAAAGTCATTTGAAAGTTTTGTAAAATCATAATCAAGTATCTCTTTTTTAGCGACAAATATATAAGTTCCATCTGTCAATTTATCACAATTTTTGATAAAAAGTGCTCTGAGTCGTCTCTTTGCGAAGTTCCGTTTTACTGCATTACCAATTTTCTTGCTTGCAGTAAAACCTATGCTTCTTTTTTCTGTCTTTTTGTAAAAAACAATAGCCCATTTGAGATGCTGTCTTTTACTATTGTTATAAAAATAATTAAACTGTTTTGAGTTTTTTAAACTCTCATACTCTTTTAAACAGCTAATCTTTTTCTACCCTTTGCTCGTCTTGCTCTGATTACTCTGCGTCCACTTTTAGTTTTCATTCTTGTTCTAAAGCCGTGTGTTCTTTTTCTTGGTGTGTTGTGCGGTTGAAATGTTCTTTTCATAAAGTTTCCTAATGTTATTTTAAGTTGCGAATACTATCGAAATATGACTTATTTTTTACTTACGCTCTCTTTTGCTTCTATTAATGATGCTATTAAGTCATCTAAATTTTCATACGGTATGTGTGCTTTCCAATCTGGTTCTTCATCATTTCCTTTTAAAGAAATCCCGATACTTACAACTGCTGCTGACTCTTTTCCATATGGCTCATCTATACTTGATACTGAAATAGTACCATCTTTTGTTCCTGCTAATTTAAATGATTTTAACAATACATTTTTTCCACTCATTTTGTCTCCTCTTATATCTACTTATTTTTAAAAAATTTTAATATTTTTGCTTGTAATTTTAACCAATCTTTATGTTTTAAAAGTGGATAACCAGAGTAGGTTTCTCCACCTTTTATAGATTTTGTTACTCCGCCTCTTGCAGCAATTACTGCTCTATCACCTACTTTTATATGTCCTGCAACTGCACTTTGTCCACCCATCATGACATTTTTTCCTAATGTGGTAGATCCTGAAATTCCAGCTTGTGAAACTATGATGCAATGTTCGCCAATTTCAACATTGTGTCCTACTTGGACTAAATTATCTATTTTTGTCCCCTCTTTTATAAGAGTCTTGCCAAAAACTGCACGATCAACTGTGCTATTTGCACCAATTTCAACATTGTCTTCTAATACAACTTTTCCGTTATGATGTATCTTTACGCAAGTACCTTCATTTGTATGTGCATAACCAAAACCATCACTTCCTATTACAGCTCCTGCATGAATTATGCAATGTTTACCTATGATTGTATCGTTGTAAATTGTAACATTTGGATGTATTACACTCCCCTCACCTATCGTGACATCTTCACCGATAAATGCACCAGCCAATATAGTAACATCTTCACCAATTTTAACACCATTTCCTATACTTACGCCCTCTTGAATAGTTGCACTTTTCGCAATATTTCTTTTATCTGTAATTCGTATCAAACCTTTGGCAAAATATTTACTAGCATTTGCCATGCTTAGATATGGATCATCACAGATGATTGCACTTGATTCTGCTGGTAAGTGGGATGCAAATTTTTCTCTTATAAAGACAGCTCCTGCTTTAGTATTCTTTAAAGAACTTAAATATTTTTCATTATCAAAAAATGAAATTTCATCTTCTGTTGCATCAGCTAAAGTATTGATACCTTTTATTTCAAACTCTTTTTGATTTTGGCAAATTTCAAGCTTACTTACTAAAACACTTAAAGTCATAACTATTTCTCCATTGAGACTGAACCGCCCCTTACAATTTCTGTTGGTTTAAATTTTTTAATAATTTTTAAAAAATTCGATATCCTGTTTGAATCATCAACTGCCATCAAGATAAGTGAATCAGTTGTTGAGTTAGCTACTATGCCGTTATAACCTTTTAAAATTGCATCTAAACCACTTAAGTTTCCTTCAAGTGGGATTTTAACTAGTGCCATCTCTTTTTCTACAACATCTTGAGTCTCAATTACCTTATAAGTAGGTATCAATTTATGAAGCTGTTTTGTTATCTGTTCCAACACTCTAGGACTGCCATTTGTAACAATTGTAAAACGGGAATATTCACTCTCTGGAATTGGTGCGACAGTTAACGACTCTATATTATACCCTCTTCCTGCAAAAAGTCCAGAGATGCGAGATAAAACCCCATCTTCATTTATCACAATAACTGAAATTACTTTTCTGATTTCGTTCATGACTGATCCTTATACTCTAACATCATATTATAAAGTGTTCCACCAGCTGGAACCATTGGTAATACATTTTCAAGCCTATCAACCACAACATCAATCATAGCAACCTTTTTTTGCTTTATGGCATCTTGAAGGGCTTTATCAAACTCCTCTTTAGTTTCAACTCTGTAACCAATTCCGCCAAAACTTTCACTTAGTTTCACAAAATCAGGTTGAGTGCTTAAATCTGTTTCAGCATATCTTTTATCATAAAAGAATGTTTGCCATTGACGAACCATGCCAAGATAATTGTTATTTAATATTATATTTATAACTGGTATTTTATGTTCAACTGAAGTCATAAGCTCTTGGATATTCATTAAAATTGAACCATCACCTGTTATATTGATACTAACTTTATCAGGTTTTGCCTCAGCCGCTCCCATAGCTGCTGGAAAACCAAATCCCATAGTACCAAGTCCACCACTTGTAATAAATTGTCTAGGGTATGAAAAAGGATAAAATTGAGCAGTCCACATTTGGTGCTGACCAACATCAGTTGAGATAACAGCTTTTTCGCCTAAAATCTCTCCAACCCTCTGTATTACCCATTGTGGTTTTAATTTATCACTATTGTTATCATATCCAAGAGGATGAATTTCATCATATCTTTTTAAAAGTGCTCTCCATCCTTCATAATCAACAGGATTAATTTTATCTTTTGCAAGATCAAGCATCTGCGTTACAACATTTGATAAATCACCGACAATAGGATAATCAATATCAACAAGTTTACCAATACTACTAGGGTCTATGTCAACATGAATGATTTTTGCATGTTTTGCAAACTCATCAAGTCTTCCTGTAACTCTATCATCAAATCTAGGTCCTAAAGCTATCATCAAATCAGCTTCACTCATCGCCATATTTGAAGCATAATTTCCGTGCATCCCAAGCATCCCTAAAAGAAGTGGATTTTTGTCCCCTAAAACTCCCCTAGCCATCAATGTTTCAACAGCAGGAATACCAGTAAGTTTTGCAAACTCTCTTACTAAATCAGATGCACCAGAGTTTATAATTCCACCACCTAGATATAAAATCGGTTTTTTAGCTCTACTAATCGCTTCAATAGCTTTTTTAATTTGCTTTAAACTTCCTTTTGTGTGGGGCTTATAAGTCTTTAGTGAAATCTCTTGGGGGTATTCAAACATCCCTATCTGTGCAGATACATCTTTTGGTATATCAACATGAACAGGTCCTGGTCTTCCACTTCTAGCTATATAAAATGCCTCTTTTAAAATACGAGGTAAATCTTTGACATCTTTAACAAGATAGTTATGCTTTACACAAGGTCGGCTAATTCCAACTGCGTCTATCTCTTGAAATGCATCTGTACCAATCATTGTGATCGGTACTTGACCACTTATAACAACCATCGGCACGGAATCTGTGTAAGCCGTTGCTAATCCTGTTATAGCATTTGTAAAACCAGGTCCACTTGTAACAATTGCCACACCAACTTCACCGCTTGCTCTTGCATATCCATCAGCTGCGTGAATTGCAGCTTGTTCATGTCTTGTCAAAATATGTTTAAACTTATATTTGTATATCTCATCATATACATTCATGATAGCCCCACCAGGGTAACCGTACATAACTTTTACACCCTCTTTTTGCAAAGCTTCAATAACCATCCCTGATCCACTAATTTTCATCTTTTTTCCTATATTTTTAAAATCCTAGTAGTATAACTAAAAATCCATTTCTATCTCTTCAAATTTTTGTTTAGGAGTGCTTTTAATCTCTTTAGAATATCCCTCATCTTTAAGTGCTTTTATAAACTCTTCAACTCCAACACTCTTCTTTAGCCTAAACTTTTGTATAAAAATATCATCTATATCAACTGAATACTTTTTAGTAACATACTGAATAACTACCTTTTTAAACTTCTCTTTTCCTTTTGAAGTAAAAAGCTCTTCAATATAAAAACTACTTGTGATGATATTTAGGGCATCCACAATTTTATAACGATTCTCTTTTAAATCTTTACCGTCAATAAGAAGAGAAAATTCTATCTTTTGAAGTCCCTCTTTATATTTTGAAAAAAGATCGCTCTCAAAATTTTTAATTTCAACAACATCACTAAAAAGAGAACTTGCCAAAAAAAGTAAGAGAACAATCTTTTTCATCTTACAAAGAACCAGCTACCAGCTTGTTAACTCTATCTGCAAAATCAGAGCTATCTTCTATCTTCATACCTTCACTTAACTTCGCAAGATCAAGTAAAATAAGCGAAACATTTTTTATAGATGCAAAATCTTTTTTCTCTAGCAGTTTTGTAAATATCTCATGATCTGCATTTATCTCTAAAATTGGTTTAACTGGAGGCATATCTGTTTGTCCCATCTGTTTTAACATCTGTTGCATCGCAAAATCAGGATCCTCTTTATCATAAACTAAACAAGTAGGAGATTTTTTAAGACGGCTAGAGATTTTGACATCTTTAACTTCATCTTTTAACTCTTCTTTCATTTTCACTAAAATTTCTGCATACTTTTCATCTAACTCTTTTGTATCAGTGTCACTCTTTACACTTGCACTATTTGCAGCGGTTAGTGGTAACTCTTTATATTGTCCGATGTTTGGTATTACTATCGTATCAACTTCATCATCAAGTATCAAAACCTCTATATTCTTTTCATTGAAGCCTTCGATAAGAGGAGAGTTTTTAAGCATAGAAGCACTCTCACCTGTGATATAATAAATCTCTTTTTGATCTTTACCCATAGCCTCTTTGTACTGTTCTAAATCTATCAACTCATCTCTTGATGATGATTTAAACAGTAAAAGTTCAAGAAGAAGGTCACGGTTTTCAAACTCACCCATAATCCCCTCTTTTAAAACTTTTCCAAAAACAGAGTAAAATGATTTGTAAGCTTCAAAATCTTTGTTTTTCAGTTTTTTAAGTTCACTCAATATCTTTTTAACAGATGCTTTTTTTACTTTTGCTAAAATCACATTTTGTTGTAAAAGCTCTCTCGAGACATTTAACGGTAAATCTTCAACATCAATTATTCCTCTGACAAATCTAAGATAAGTTGGAAGAAGCTCTTTGTCATCATCGGTTATAAAAACTCTCTTTACATATAATTTAATTCCCGATTGATAATCAACTCGAAAAAGATCCATAGGTGCAGTTTTAGGAATATAAAAAAGAGTTGTGTATTCTAACGTTCCCTCCGCTTTTGTGTGAGAGTAGAGAATCGGGTCTTCACTATCGTGAGATATACTTTTATAAAAATCGTTATACTCTTCTTTTTTTATTTCACTTTTACTCATCCTCCAAAGTGCAGATGCTTTGTTTATCTGTTCATTTGTAGTTTCACTTTTCCCCTCTTCAACCTCTTTTGTCTCTTCTAAGAAAATTGGAAATGGTATATGGTTTGAATACTTTTCAATAATACTTTTTAGACGATAACTCTCTAAAAACTCAACTTCATCATCTTTTAGATGCAATTCTATAGTAGTCCCGTGGTTCTCTTTCTTACTATCTTTAATCTCATACTCGCCACCAGCCTCACTTATCCAAGAAGACGCACTTTTAGAACCAGCCTTTTTACTCTCCACAACAACCTTTTTAGCCACCATAAAAGCAGAATAAAACCCAACCCCAAATTGACCGATAAGAGAAGAATCCTTTTTTGCATCTCCACTTAATTTCTCAACAAATGATTTTGTACCACTTTTAGCAATAGTTCCAAGATTTTTTATAAGCTCATCTTTACTCATCCCGATACCACTATCACTAATAGTCAAAATCTTTTTTTCTTTATCTACCTTTATCTCAATTTTCGGCTCATACTTTAAATCTTTAAACTTATCATCACTAATAGCCAAATAATTTAATTTGTCTAATGCATCCGAAGAGTTAGATATAAGCTCTCTCAAAAATATCTCTTTGTTTGAATATAGTGAATGGATCATAAGATCCAAAAGTTGTGTTACTTCAGTTTGAAATTCATGTTTTGACATAAATACCCCTATTTTTTATAAAATTTTTTGCATTTTATCAAAAATTATTAAATACAAGCATTTCTTTAAAACCATAAAACCTTTAATTTATAATCCAACCTAAAAAATATGGCAACTTTTCACACAAATAGTTTTAAATAAAAACCCTAGTTTTAGGTCTTAAATCGAAAATGTGGCTTTAGCATAACCTAAAAATTGCATAGATAGTATCTTTTTCACTCTAATTACTTTTTTGTTTATAAATCACCACTACAACTCTTTTTCAATCACTTTCAAATTTTGTTTTGAACTTATCAAATGGGGATGATTTGTTGGCAAAACCTTTTCCCATACATTTACAGCTTTTCGTATATAGTCATAAGCTCTTTTATAACCCTTGGTATTGAAATAAAAAATTGCTAAATTATTATAACTTGTAGCTGTGTCGGGATGGTTTTTACCTAACACTTTTTCATATATTTTTAGAGAATCTTTATAAAGAGGTAAAGCTTTTTCATACTCTCCCATTGATCTATAAAGTTCTGCTAAATTATTATAACTTGTAGCTGTACTTGGATGGTTTTTACCTAACGCTTCTTCTCTTATTTTTAGAGAATCTTTATAAAGAGGTAAAGCTTTTTCATACTCTCCCATTGATCTATAAAGCCCTGCTAAATTATTATAACTTGAAGCTGTACTTGGATGGTTTTTACCTAACACTTCTTCTCTTATTTTTAGAGAATTTTTATAAAGAGGTAAAGCTTTTTCATACTCTTCCATTGATCTATAAAATCCTGCTAAATTATTATAACTTGCAGCTGTATTTGAATGGTTTTTACCTAACACTTCTTCACTTATTTTTAGAGAATTTTTAGAAAGAGGTAAAGCTTTTTCATATTCTCCCATGGATTCATAAAGTACTGCTAAATTATTATAACTTGCAGCTGTATTTGGATGGTTTTTACCTAACACTTCTTCTCTTATTTTTAGAAAATTTTTAAAAAGAGGTAAAGCTTTTTCATACTCTCCCATTGATCTATAAAGTCCTGCTAAATTATTATAACTTGTAGCTGTGTCTTGATGGTTTTTACCTAACACTTCTTCTCTTATTTTTAGAAAATTTTTAAAAAGAGGTAAAGCTTTTTCATACTCTCCTAAATGATAATAAATATTCCCAAGATTACCCAAAAAAGCTGCTATTGTCTCATTTTTACTTTTTAATATATCTAAAACTTTTATAGTTGATTCGTAATAGTGTAATTTATCTTTTATATCTATAGCTGTTTGAGCATTCTCACTAGCAGATATCAGATTATCAAAAAAATCTATCTGTTTTTCTATCTCTTCAAATATAGGTGTATGTGTACTTAAGATATACTCTTTGATTATTTGGTGGAGTTTATAGTTTTGGTTAGTTTTGATAAGCCAGCCACGACTCTCTAAAAAGTTTAGTTTTCTCACTATCTTTTCATCATCAAAAAATTGTTTTAAAAATGCTGTATCAATTTCAATAGATGGAAGCATAGATAGTTTTTTTAGTAACAAAATATAATTTTCACTCAAGTTTTGCATAGAAAAAAGCTCTTGAAGATTTTTATTTAGTGTAGTGCCATCTCCATTTTCTTCATCGATTAACTCAATCTTAGAAAGTTCACCTTTTTCAAACTTTTTGATAATTGCATCTAAGTTATAATCTGTATTTTTTATCATTTTAGCTACAAGCTCAACAAAAAGTGTATGATAATCTAAATATTTTAAAATTTTATCAACTTTTTCTATCTGCGTTGTCTTATGATAACTCAAAAAAAGTTCTCTTGCATGTTTTGGAGCTAAAGTGTTTAGATGATAATTTTTTATATCGCCAATCTTGACTCTTGAAGCAAAAAGTATCATAAATCCACTATTTGCCAAACCAACAATAGCTTCAATCTCTTTTTGTTGTGATGTTGTATCTTTAACATCATCAATAATAAGAAGTTTTTTACCTTCTAGGTTATGGAGTTTATTGAGAGCTTCGCCAAAAGCTTCATCAGATTTTTCTGTTTCTAGGTTTAATGAATCTTTAAGTTCTGAAAAAAAAGTTGATTTTATATCACTTGAAACTTCTATAAAACCATAATAATCAAAAAGCTCTTTTTTCCTTACAAGATACTTACTAGCCAATGAAGATTTACCGATACCTCCTATTCCGTTGAGTAGCACTACGGCATGTGCTTGGTTAAGAGCTACATCAATATTTTCAATATCACTCTCTCTTCCAAAAAAGTTTTTACCACTTGAACCTAATCCTTTGGTTAGTAGTTTTGGTGTTAAATGAGAAAAAGTATTTATCGTTTGATAAATTTTAGAGCCTTTTTCTGCATTTACAACACCTTTAACATCACCATATATAATTGTTTTGGCTTTTATCAAATTCTGTATATTTTGGTGTTTGCTAAAATACTCTTTAAACTCTTTCTCTTTTACATCACGAGGAGCTTCAACTATTGTTTTTTCGATAGCACTCATCTCTTCATCCGAGGCATTGTATCCTTGAAGCTGATGTTTTATATGTGTTTTTAACACAAAATCATTTGCTTTTTCTATATAAAAATTAAAAGCATCCCAAGCCAGACCTGAAAGCACAGTAGCAGTTAAGAATTTTTCCATAAATCACACCTCTTTACAGATTAAGTTAAATACTTACTGCTTTTATAATCTTTTATGTTGTAGTAAAAAACTGCTAACTTGTTAACAATAATCAGCTATAAGCCCTGCTTTCAAAGCATTATAGGTTTCATTTCCAACAAGCTTCTTGACAATTTCCAATCCAAAACAGATAGCAGTACCAGGTCCTCTTGAAGTTATGATATTTCCATCAACTATAACTTTTTGTTTATCGGTAAACTTTTCTAATCCTATCTCCTCTTCATATGAAGGATAGCAAGTATAACTATTTTTGATGAGTCCTGCTTCTGCTAAAGCCATTGGAGCTGCACATATTGCACCTATGAGTTTTTGTTCATTATCAAATTTTTTCAAGATTTCTTGAACTCTTGGACTCTCTTTAAGAGCTACTGCTCCATCGTGCCCCCCGGGAAGTACAATCATGTCAAATTCGCCTTCATCAACATATTTTAATTGGTTGTTAGCCACTATTGTTATGCCGTTTGCTCCTGTTACTTGTAATCCTCCTAAAGATGCAGTGACTACCTCTATACCACCTCTTCTTAAAACATCAATAATTGAAACTGCTTCTATCTCTTCAAAACCTGTTGCTAATGGAACTAAAACACTTGCCATGATACTCTCCTATTTTACTTTTTCTAAATACTCAGCTTTTGCTGTATCAACTTTTACTATATCGCCTTCTAATACATGATAAGGTATCTGTATAACCGCCCCACTCTCTAGTGTTGCCGGTTTTTTACCGCCTTGTGAATCACCCTTGAAATTTGGTCCTGTTTCTGCAATTTTAAGTTCTACTGTTGCAGGTGCTTCTACATCTATCGCATTTCCATTATGAAATAAAATTTCAACATTCATTCCATCTACTATCCAGTTTTGTGTATCACCTACTGCATCGTGAGTTAATCCAATCTGTTCATAGTTTTGGGTGTCCATAAATTGTAATAACTCTCCATCATCATAAAGATACTGCATAGTTTTTTGTTCAAGGTCTGGTTTTTCGCATTTATCCCCTGCATGAAAAGTTTTATCTATCACTTTGCCGTTTAAGTATGACTTGATTTTGCATCTTACAAACGCTGCACCTTTGCCTGGTTTTACATGTTGATACTCTGTTATTTTATATGGTTTACCGTCTAACTCAATTTTAAGACCTTTTTTTAATTCACTCATAGAAAATGTTGCCATTGTTACTCCTGTACTTTTAAATATTTAATACATTATAACAAAGAGTTTTAATAAAGTACTTTTATTAGATATTAAATCAAAATATTATAGAATAATACAATTTAATAAAGTTAGTTTAATAAGGGTGAGATTGTGTTAAATAGTTTACCAGTAAAATTAAAAATAGAAGATTTAAGTCTTTTAGAAAGTATTTTTAATAGTATAAAAAATCATTCATATAACTTAGATTTTATTGAAGGTATTAAACTAGAAAATTCACATCACAGTGAGCTTGGATGGAAGCTTGTATGTAGAACTTTTGCACTTACGATTATCGAACTTTTAGTAGAAAATAGAGACTCTTTGAAGTTAAATGATTTTGATGTCTTAGATTTAGATTATAGATTAAATGAAATTATAGAAAAAAATAGTCAAAATAGTGTTAAAGACTTTTTCAAGATATCTAATAGAGACTCTTTTTTATCTGATACAAGAGATATAACTAGAGAGTTTTTTAAACTATTTGAACTCAAAGATTATGAAGTAAGTAATATTATAAGCAGATTTAATAGCTATTTTACATTTACCTTAATAGACCAATATCAAACAGATATTATATTTTATGAACTATCTAAGAAAAGTGTGAACTATCTTGAGTGGTATAGATATAGAAAAAAACTTATAAAGGAAGTGGATGAGCCTATTATGGGCGAGAGTTTTGGCATAAGAGAGATTTATATCCCTCTCAAAGCGAGTTATGAAAACTCTGTACTTGTTGTAAATCCAGCAAATGAGTTATTGCAATGGGTTAAGACTAAGAGTAAAAGCGATAATATAAAAATTATCTATGGAGAGAGTGGAAGTGGTAAATCTTCATTCCTTAAAATGTTTGCATACAGATTAGCAAAAGACGATTATGATGTTTTATCAATTTCGTTAAGTGATTTAAGTTTTAAAAACGAGATGGGGCTCTCTATCAAAAAGCTTTTAAAAGAAAATGGATTTTTGAAATTAAATCCTTTTGCATCTCAAAGATTGATTATTATCTTTGATGGTCTTGATGAGCTTAAAATTAAAAGCAAGACAAATAGGGAATCAAAAAGCATCTTTATAAAAGAGATAAAACACCAATTAGCTCTATTTAATACTACGCGGCTTAAATTACAAATCGTGATAAGTAGCAGAAATGAGATAGTAGAGTTTAAAAATTCTAAACAAGCTCTTAAGCTACTGCCATATCAATTTAACAAAAATAGACAAAATAGATGGTGGAGAAATTATTCTAATTTAACGCAGAAAGATTATAGGAGTTTGCCTTATGAATTAAGAGCAGACGAGTTAGATTTTATAACTTCAAATCCACTCTTAAACCATCTAAGTGCTATTAGTTTTCATAGAGGAGTTGTTGATTTTAGGTCTTTAATAAATGAAAATATACTTTATAATGATTTATTAAATTTAAGTTCTTTTAAGTTTAAACATAAAAGTTTTGCAGAATATTTGACTGCAAAAAAGATTATTGACTCTTTAAAAGATATTGATACAAACTGTGATAAAGCTATTAAAAAATCTTTAGTAAATTGGTTAAATATCTTTTCTTTAAAAGATATTGACAAAGATTTACATAAATTTATCGACAATGAGCTAGAATTGATTTTTGAAAAAGATAAAATTATTGCTCATAAATATCAAAAAACTCTCTGTACTTTTATAAATTATGTTTTAGAAAAAGGGATGCCTATAGAGGAGCTAACTCCAAGACCTGCAACTTTTCATCAAGAAAACAAATTTTCCATAAAAGCTGAAAAAGCACTTCTCATCTTACACGGAAGTGTAGCAAAATATACAAATATAAGCTCAATCATAGAGATAGAGGATGAGAAACTTTTTGGAGAGTGGATTTCAAGACTTAGAGAAGGACAAATTGAAAATAATAACTTTATAATGCAGTTTTTTAATAATCTTGATATGTCTTATTTTGCTTTGAGTTTTAAAGATTTTCATAATGCAAACTTAAAAAATTCAAAATTTTTAAGGGCAAATCTATTTTTTGCAATACTCAATGATACCGATTTATCTTTCACAGATTTGCGAGGTGCAGATTTAAGAGGTGCGGGACTTAGAAATGCTAACTTATCTGGAGCAGATTTAAGCGGAGCAGATTTAAGAGAGTCAAATTTAAGTGGTGCAAACTTGATAGGTGCAAATTTAAGCGGTGCAGATTTAAGTAATGCAAATTTAAATGAAGCAAACTTAACAGATGCAAATTTGACAGATGTAGATTTAAGAGAATCAAACTTAAGCAGTGCAAATTTATGTAGAGTAAATTTCAAAGGAGCAGATTTAAGTGCTACAAGTATTAAAAAACAGTTTAAGTATAAGCTAAAATTATTTAACCATTCTATCAGCTAATTCCAATAATTTAGAATCTATCTCAATTTTTTCGCTATTTATATATTTTATTTTCACAAACTCAAACTTTCCATCTTTATAAACTACAACTTCATCTGTTTTCTCATTTTTTATGAGCCTATCCACTGCGAGTCTTGCAAATTCAAAAGCCATTAAACGGTCATATACTGTTGGATTTCCACCTCTTTGAGTATGTCCTAGGATTGTTACGCGAGATTGCATCCCTATATCTTTTTCTAGCCAATTTGCTATCTTTGTAGTTGCTTTTGAGCCTTCTGAAACTACACAAAGTATATAGTTCCTATTGCCTTTGAGTTTATGTTCAAGAGATTTTAAATCATACTCTAGTTCAGGAATTATACACACTTCAGCACCACTTGTTACTGCTGATATAAGGGCAAGATATCCACAAGATCTTCCCATCGTCTCTATCACAAAAGCTCTTTTAAATGAAGATGCCGTATCTCTTATCTGATCTATTGAGATTCGTATGACATTTAGTGCGGTATCTACTCCCAAACAGTAGTCTGTGCCAAAGATATCATTATCGATGGTGGAAGGGATTCCGGCAAAACTTACTTTAAACTCTTCATAAAATTTTTCTAAGGCACGAAATGAGCCATCTCCACCCAAAATAACGATTTTATCAATTCCTAACATTTTTAAATTTTCATATGCAATTTTTCGCCATTTTGGTTCAAAAAATCTTTTTGACCTTGAAGAGCGGATTATGGTTCCACCTCTGTGTATAATTCCTGATACATCTTTGTGGGATGCAAGTTTGATATTGTTATCTATAAGTCCTTCCAAGCCATCGTAGATAAAATAGGGCTTTTGTTTAAACTCTAAAGCCCTCTCAACAAAGGTTTTAATTGCAGGATTCATACCAGCACAGTCGCCACCTGAACACATTATTGCTATTGACATAGTTTTTCCTTTTTGAGATATTTTATTGCTTCATCTTTACTATTTATCACACCTTCAAGCTGTAGTTCATAGATACTATTTAATATCTTTGAAAATTCTTTTGATGGTTTGTAACCTAAAGCAATTAAATCACGACCTTGCAATAAAGTTTTTGGTGGAGATTTACGCACCATGAGGGTACTAGCTCTTTGAAGTAGCCAATCTCCAGCTTTGTATTCTCTTGTTAGTGATTCTTCCGTTGTACGACCCAAAAAATCTGCTCTTGCTACAAGGGAGAGATCTTCTAAGTTTACTTTTGTTGATAGTCTTCTTATCGCTTTATCACTTGAGTTTTGTGAAAAAAGTTGTGAAGGGGAAAGATGGTATTTCACAAGTGGCAAAATTGACTCTACCAATTTTACTTCGTTTGTCAATCTTTTTAGAAAATTTTCTGTTGGCTCTACTCCTGCATCTTCATGACCTAAAGCTCTGATTTGTCCATTTATCAATTTTGTAGTTGATGGTTTTCCAAAGTCATGGCAAAGTACTGCCAAGATAAGAGTTAAATCTCTTTTTGGGCAACCTGTAAAAAGTCCTTGCATCTCATCTATACACATCATTGTGTGTATCCAAACATCTCCTTCAGGATGCCATTTTGGCTCTTGTTGTACATCTATGAGAGCTTTTAACTCTGGAAAATATCTTAGCATCCCAAACTCTCTCATTATCTCAAAGCCAACAGAGGGTTTATCGGCTAACAGAAGGAGCTTTTTTAACTCCTCAAAAATTCTCTCCTTTGGTAACTCTTCCAAGTCACCATTTTCTACCATTGATTTACATAGTTTTTTTGTATCTTTATTGATACTAAGTTCAAACCTTGCACTAAATTGCACAGCTCTATAGACTCGCAAAGGATCCTCAATGAAAGTTTTATCATCAACATGTTTTAATTTTTTTTGTTTTAAATCTGATATTCCGCCAAATGGATCTAAAAATATACCCTCTTGCATCTCATAACCCAATGCATTTATAGTAAAATCTCGTCTTTTTGAAGCTTCACTAAAGCTCATAAAACCATCAGAGATGATATCAAAGCCTTTGTGTCCAACTCCATTTTTAGTTTCACGGCGAGGGAAAGAGAAATCATATTCACATTTTTCGTGTACAAATTTCAAAACACCAAAACTTTTACCAACAAGCTTAACTTTTCCATACTTTTTTAAAAGAGTTTCTAACTCATCTATAGAAGATAATCCATAAACTTCTATATCATAATCTTTTATAGGGAGTTCCAAAAAGTGATCCCTTACACTTCCTCCAACTATGATGGCTTTTGCATCTAAAGAGTTTAGAGATGCAGATATTTTGTGTAAAATCTCAGGTATTTTCACTACGAAAAGAGTTCTGGTTTTTTTCTCTTTAAATACTCTATTGCTTCAATTATCTCTTTATAACCCATTTCACCATCATCATCTTCAAAAGCATCATCGAGTCCATCTATATAAGCTTTTACTGCTTTTTCAATATTTTCATCTTTTACACCTGCATAGTAAAGCACCGCTTCTAACATATCTGCTAAATGGATTGTCAAATCCTCTATCTCATTTTCTAACTCTTTACTCACTGTTTTCCCCTATTGTCATAATATCTTGTACCTGCTCTCTTATCTCTTCATATATAAAAGAGTCTTTAAAATCATCAAATCTTCCACCACTTGCATTTGCATGACCACCGCCGTTGAAAAGTTTTTTAGCAATTTGACTAACATCTGCTTTATTGTTTGCTCTCATCCCGATATTTTTACGACCATTTATATCCATAAAAAAATCAAAATCTGGATTTCTTACTAAAAACTCATTGCCTATTATAGAGGTATTTCCTATAGAGTAAGTTAAAATTCCTTTATAACCATTATAAGTTACACTCATTTGTTCTTTTTTTGCACTGAGCATATCTACAACAAAAGATGATACTAAGTTCTCTAAAGTGTTATTTTTTTCTTTCATAAAAAATACTTTTTTCAAACTATGAACAGCATCGTCAAGTACTATATTTGCATCTCGGAGTTCTAAATACTCCATAGAAGCTTCTAAAAGTGAAAAAATATAGTTGCTATTTTCTTGGCTAAAAAGCATTCTATTAACCTCTCTTGAACCAGAAACGAGTCGCATACAAACTTTGCCAAGTTCAAAATATTCACTATCACTTAGCCAAATATCTACCGCATTTACAACATCCACATATTTTTTTAAATTAGCTATCTTAAAACCTTGTGCTAAAAAATAGTCATATGTTATCTTTGTCGCACATCGTGAAACATCCAAATGATACCAATCATAAATTTTTGCACAATCTTGTCCAGTTTTATGGTGATCTAGTAGCAACAACTCCACATCTCTTTCTAATTCATCCACATGTTTTACTAGCGTTTTTGCTTGATTTAGTGTAAGATTTAAATCAGTGATTAAAATCATGCAACTCTCTTCTTTATCTTTCACGATATCTGCTATTATCTGCTCTAGTCTTTGATCTATCTCTTTTCCGTAGTTAGAGTTATAATATTTTATATTCTCAAAACATCGTTTAGCTATAAGTTGGCAGCTATAACCATCTAAATCGATATGTGAGAGGTGGTAAACTTTCATTTTCTTTCCTTTATAAGTCTGCAACATCAATAGAACCCAAAACTTCAAAACTTGTAGTAGGATCTACCTCGGCATGTGATAAAACCACAACATCAAGATTAAATTTAGAAAATATTTCAGCCAAAGATTTTCTAAGATTTGGATCTACTATCATGATAACTGGGGCAACTCCCATCTGTAAAACTTTAGTGGCTTCGTCACTTACTTTTTGTACTAGAGAGTTTATCTGACCTATGTTTAAAAGTAAATCTTTTAAGCCCTCTTTCTCTTGAAGATGTTCAAGAAGTTTCTGTTCAGTTGGTGCTGCAAATGTAAGAAGTTTTAAAACACCGTTTTCATCTTTATAGAGTTTAGTAATCACACGTGAAAGTTTTGCTCTCACCTGCTCTACTATGATATCTGTATTTTTAGTAATCTCTGCAACATCACTTATTGTTTCTAAGATAGTAAGCATATCTTTTATAGGTATTTTCTCTGTTAAAAGCTCTCTTAATACTCTTTGAACCAATCCAATAGAAGCCACTTTTAGTACATCTTCAACCACTACTGGATGACTCTTTTTTACATTATCTATAAGCTCTTGTACATCTTGTCTAGTTAACAACTCTTGAGCATATTTTTTGACCAATTCACTGATATGAGTAGATATAACAGTAGAGGGGTCTACTACTGTATAACCTTTTGTAATTGCTTCCTCTTTTTGGTTTTTTTCAATCCAAATTGCATCTAAACCAAATGCAGGCTCTTTTGTCTTAGTTCCACTCATCTCTTCACTTACAAGTCCGCTATCCATTGCCATAAACTTATCAGGATATATCTCTCCTGAGCCGATATCGATACCTTTTAAAAGGAGTTGATAACTATTTGGAGCTAGGTGAAGATTGTCTCTTATGCGAAGTTGGGGAATTAAAAAACCAAAATCAGTTGCAATTTTTCGTCTCATGCTTTTGATTCGCTCCAACAAATCCCCTTGAAGAGCGGGGTCGGCTAAACGGATAAGTTGATAACCAAGCTCTAGTTCTAAAACCTCTTGTTTTAAAATATCTTCTAAAGCTTTCTCCTCTTCCTCTCGAAGTTCAGAAACTGATTTTTTTTGTTCTGCTCCCTCTTTGATCTCCTCTTCTTCTACTTTTATAGGTACATCTTGAGGTTCTAACCTTCCCTCAGATGATAGTTTTATAAAGTATCCCATCCCAACAAATACAAGCCCAACAAAGCCAAGAGAGAGAGTAGGAAGCCCTGGAACCACAGCAAACATAAGAAGTATAAAACCAACGATAAAAAGAGTTTTATAATCATTTAAAAGTTGATTAACAGCTCCATCTGCAAAGTTTTCATCTCCTTTATTTGACCTTGTGATGATGATACCTGTAGCAGTTGACATTATAAGTGCTGGAAGTTGTGAAACCAAACCATCACCAATAGTCAAAATCGTAAATGTAGAGGCACTATCAGTTGCACTCATATCAAACTGAAACATTCCTATCAAAAACCCACCAGTGAGATTTATAATTGTTATGATGATACCAGCAACCGCATCACCTTTGACAAACTTACTAGAACCATCCATCGCACCATAAAAATTTGCTTCTTGAAGTATTGCTTCTCTTCTCTCTCTTGCTGCTTTTTCATCTATCAAACCAGCATTTAAATCTGCGTCTATTGCCATCTGCTTTCCAGGCATTGCATCTAGTGTAAATCTAGCTGCTACCTCTGCAACTCTTGTTGAACCTTTGGTAATAACCATAAAGTTGATAAGAACCAAGATTATAAAAATAATAACACCAATAACATAATTTCCACCAACAACAAACTCACCAAAACTGCTTATAATATCACTAACCGCATCTGGACCTTCATGACCATTTGACAAAATCATACGAGTAGTTGCGATATTTAAAGAGAGTCTAAAAAGTGTAACAATAAGTATAATTGTGGGAAAAGTAGTCAAATCAGTAGGTTTTGGAACATACAAAGCTATCATCAAAATCAAAACTGAAAGTGCCAAAGAGATAGTAAGAAAAAGATCTAAAAATGCACTAGGAAGAGGTACGATAATAATTGCAAGTATAGCAATTACAAAAAAGACCATTGTAAAATCTTTGAACCTTGCAATTGGTGCAAAAAGACTCATAAAGCCTTCCATTGCACTCTTACCTCTCTCCTTAGCCAAATAAATCCTTAAAGATAATTATATTTTACTATGTTATCATAAAATATCTTTTAGTGTCATCTCATCTATAAATGCATCTATCTTGCTTTGAAATTTATTCAAAAATGGCCAAATCATACAAAAATCACCTTTTGAAGATGGACAAAGTGCACGATGTTGAGCACACTCAAAAATAGTAAGAGGCTTTTTTTCTGCCGTTTCAATTACTTTTCTAAGTGAGATTTCTTCTGGCTTTAGATTGAGTACAAACCCACCTTTTGCACCTTTGTAAGATTTTAAAATTCCCTCTCTAGCCAACCCTTGGAGTACTTTTGCTAAAAAACTTCTTGAAATATTTAGTCTTTTAGATAAAGTATCTACATCTTCTGGACCATTTTGTCTCGAAATAAGCATTAAAGACAACATCGCATATTCACTTGCTTTTGTTAATAACATGAAACTCCAAATTAGGGCTAATTTTGTCCCATTTTAACATATTTAGATTAAATCTTGTACAATATGTTAAAAAGTAAGGAGTAATCTTGAAAATTATTTTTTTAACTGCGATCTTTTTTACATTTACTTGGTCTGAAAGTTATTATTATGAGTATGATAAAAAAGTGACTTTAACTAAACTAAAAGAGCAAAAAGTTCTTGGTAATAATCTTGTAGAGTATTATCAAAATGCTCAGGGTAAAAAAGTAGGGGTTACAAGGGACATTATCGCAAAATGTACTAAAATAGAGTCTTGCAAAGAAATTTTTGAAAAATATTCTCTTAAAAATTTTGAAAATTTAACATCCACTCTTTTTCTAATCAAACTTAATGATGGTGATGATGTATTTGAATTATCTCAAAAACTATACAAAGAGGAAGATATAGTTTTTGCTCATCCAAACTTTTTAAAGAAGCGAGAATCTAGATGAAAAAATCTATTCTAAATACCTCACTTATTTTAGCATTGTTTCAACTTACAGCTTGCAATAGTAACACTACCACTACTACCACTCATTACAATATAGAAGATGAACCATATTTTAAATATGCTTGGCACTTTGATTCAAATAGTAGCTTTTCAAGACATTACAATATAAATCAAGATGCAGATATAGATATAAAAGAAGCTTGGAAAATTACAAAAGGAGCTGGTGTTGTTGTTGCAATTATCGATGATGCTTTTGAGGCAAATCATGAAGATTTAAAAGAAAATGTCATCCTTACTCATAGTATTGATTATGGAACAAGTGATGTTTCAAAGACTATTAAAGATACTCCTTTACACGGTTCAACAGTTGCTGGGTTTATAGCATCACCTGCAAATGGAAAAGGTCTTGTTGGAGCAGCACCAGAAGCAAAATTAATCTTAATACAACAATCATTCGATTATGATTCAGATATCATCAAAGCATTTGAATATGCTAAAAACACAAGTGCAAAAGTCATCAATTGTAGTTGGGGTTCAGAAAATGTTTCTCAAAGCGTTGCAGCTGCAATTAAAGAGAGTAAAGATGCAGGTATTACTATCATATTTGCTAGTGGTAATAGTGGAAAAAGCCTTGATTTTGGTATTAACGATGAATCAGAACTTGATACTGTTATAGGAGTTGGAGCTAGTGATGAGCTAAATAATATCGCAAGTTACTCTAACTATGGCAAATATATAGATGTTATAGCACCTGGTGGTGATTTGGGATATTTGGGACTTTTAGGCATTGATAACAGTGGAGAGAGCGGAAGTGAGTTACAAAGGGCAATTGTAAATAATAACTACGCTTTTGTAAATGGTACTAGCTTTGCAGCTCCAATTACAGCAGGTGTTGTTGCACTGATGATAAGTGTAAATCCATCTCTTACACCAGACCAAATAAGAGAGATTTTAATCCAAAGTGCTGATACAAATGAGAAGATAGATGCTTTTAAAGCAGTTAAAATAGCTAGAGATTACTAATCTCTAACCATATCATCTGGATGCACACCCTCTTCTAGTATAACTATCTCAACTCGTCTATTTCTTTGCCGTCCACCATCATCGTCATTGCTAGCAACTGGATAAGCTTCACCATATCCTCTTACAAATAGTCTCTCAGAAGCTATACCATTTTCACTCAAAGCTTCACTTACTGCAGCCGAACGCCTGAGTGAGAGATCTAAGTTTGCAGTTGGGCTTCCTACATTGTCTGTATGACCCTCTATCAAAACTAATCTCTCGGGATTATCTTTTAAAAATTCTGCCAATTTTTCAATTGTACGAATAGATCCAGGCAAAAGCTCAGAACGACCTGTCTCAAAGAGTACATCGCCAAGAGTCAGAACCAATCCTCTATTTGTATTTTGGGCATTTAATTCTTGAAGTGCTTCATACTTTTGTCTTGTCTCTTTTGCTTCTAATTTAGCTTTTTGAGCCTCTTTTTGCAAAATTATAAGCTCTCTCTCTTTTTCATCTAAAATAGCTTGCATCTTTGCACTTTTTAGTGATTCAATTTTCTCTAATAATTTTTTTGCTTTTGCCTCTTCTTTAGCTATTTCTATCTGAGCCAATAACATATAAGTTAAGTGATCCGCCTCTTTTTGATCTTTTACATTTTGGGCTAAGAGATAAATTTTTCCAGCTTGAAACAGCTCTACAGATGCATTTGTATTTATATCTTCATCTTTTTTCAGATTTTCATAAGCTACCTTTGCACTATCTAGGTTTGGAAAGTGAAGAGGTTTTGTTGCACACCCTAAAGCTAAAGTAAATAGTAACACTATAATAATTGACTGTTTTTTCATTCTGAAATCACCGTAAACTCTTTTTTAATTATATTGACTTCACCACCTAGCTTATCAACTTCTTTTTGAATCTTTGCATTTTGGGCTTTGCTTTGTGAAAGTTTTGCTTCAATCATAGCCTTTTGTGCCAAATACTTTGCATCCTCAAACTTTTCTCTATCCATATAGCTTTTAATCTCTTTAAAATGCTTTTTAGCAGACTCAAATGAATCAGGTGATAATTTAGCTGCGTCTGCTTCTTTTGCCTTTGCAAGTGCTATTTTTGCATTTTGAATCTCCAACAAAGGTGGAATCTTTTTTGCACATCCATTGATGAAAAAAACTATTAATCCGAATACAATTATACTTTTCATAAGTTTTAACCTCTTTTTATTATGTTAACATGATACAATAAATTTAATAAAATAGTTAAAAAATTAAAGGAATTATAAAATGAGTAGGAAATTATGGCTTGCACTAACAGTTGGAGCATTATTGACACTAAATTTAAACGCTAAAACTTCAAAAGAGTATTTTGACAATGGAAAACTAAAGTTTGAATACAACTATCAAAATGGCAAAAAAAATGGTATCACAACCCAATACTATAAAAATGGAAATATTGAAGCAAAATGGAATTTTAAAGATGACATATTAGACGGTGTAAGTACAAAGTATGACCATAAAGGTAAAAAAACTTCAGAAATTAGTTTTAAAAATGGTAAAGAAGAAGGAATTACAAAAAGATATGACAAAGATGGTAACTTACAATATGAACTAAATTATAAAAATGAAAAGTTAAATGGAATCTCAAAAGAGTATGAAAATGGCAAATTAAACGCCCACTACAACTATAAAGATAACATAAAAGAGGGGAAAAGTACAATTTTCTATCCAAGTGGCAAAGTAAAATATGAATTAAATTACGAAAAAGGAAAGTTAAACGGTACTTCAATAGAGTATTTTGAAAACGGAAACAAAAAAGCTGAGTGGAATTATAAAGATGGAGTGCTGGATTAAACTTACTTTTTGGTTATAAATGTATAATCACAATTCCATTTTAAATAAAATACCAATCAGGAGGTCAAAATGGCTTTAGATTCGGCGAAAAAGTCTGAAATCATAAAACAATTTAGTAGAGGTGAAGGTGACACAGGTTCACCTGAAGTGCAAGTAGCACTTCTAACAAACAGAATTCAGTATCTTACTGAACACTTAAAGATAAACAAGAAAGACCATAGTTCAAGACTTGGTCTTTTAAAACTTGTTGGTCAGAGAAAGAGACTTTTAAGATACTTAAAGTCAAAAGATTTCTCAAGATACAGTGAGATTATCAAAGCTTTAGGTATTAGGGGCTAAAAGAAATTCGGAAGTATATCACTTCCGGATTTTAACCTTTCAATTTAGCATTAGATTCTTCTTTTGCACTTTCATCAACTTTAGTTAAGAGTTCTTTATATTGACCGATAGAACCCTCCACTTTTCCACCTTCATTTGAAATATTACTTACAAACATACTACCTTTTACAAAACCAGTCTGTTTTGTTGAAAGTAAATCACATGCAACTTCACCAATCAATGAACCACTTACAATAATACTTTTTGCTTGAACTCTATTTTCTACATAACCATTTTGTTCAATATCTAATTCATCACATAAAGTGTCACCATATATTTTACCTCTAACAACTACTTTTCTTGCTTCTATTCTTTTTTTAACTGTTGATGAGTCCATAACTTCCAAATCATCACATTTAATACTACCATTAATATTACCACTGGATATGATTTTTTGTGCTTCTATATCTCCATTGATATTACCACTTTTGCCGATAACTACAATATTATTAACTGTGATACTACCTTCTATATCTCCATCAACATGGACGCTGTCTTCACCAATAATATCGCCAACAATTCTAGTACCTTTAGTAATAATTGTTGCTGTACTCATTGTCTCATTTTTTAAAGATGCTGTCTCTTTATTTTTGCTTGACTTGAAAATTGCCATAACTTATCCTTGTTGTATTTGTATTATTTAATGTTTGTGTTTGTAATCTTTTTTCTATTTGGCTCATAAGCTCATCCCATTTGACTAATCGCTCACTAGCCATTATATCAAGATAAGTCTCAGCAGACCAAGTTAAAAATTTATCAGGATTTAGCCACTTATGAAGATAGCGAATTTCATAATGAAGATGCGATCCGGTGCTTCTTCCCGTGTTTCCAACCTCTCCTATAAGATCACCTTTTGATACATAGTCGCCACTTTGTACTGCATAGTTATCCAGATGCCCAAAAGCCGTCTTAAACCCAAATGAGTGATCAATCAATAAGAATTTCCCATATGTACCTTTAACACCAGCAAATTCAACTACTCCATCAGCTGGAGCGAATATAGGAGTACCTACATCTGCACTAAAATCTATACCGGAGTGAAGATGTCTTTTTTTTGTTATTGGATGCATACGGTATCCAAAACGATCAGTAATTTTTTTATACTCAACTGGTATTCCAGTTGGAATACTCCTATTTAAGACTGCTAATCCTGCGACTGTAACTATTGAACTTTCTACTTTTTGTACCGTTTTGCTCTTTGCAATATTTGCTCTATCATAAAATGAAGACTCTATATCAGGTTCTAATCCAACAATTCTTTCAATCTCTAAAAGTTGTTCATTCATAGAGCTTAACATTTCGCTCTTATTTGAAATATTGTCTTTTAGCTCATTATTGTGTTGTTCTAGATCTTTTTTAGTATCCTGAAGATCTTGTGTTAAAAAATCTAACTCATCCACCTTATCAGAAAGAGAGTACAATAAAAGCATCCCAACAGTAAGAACAAGAACAACTACTGCAACAACCCAGAGTACAAATATTTTTATAAATTGATGGAGAGTATACTGCTTGACACCATTAATATCACTCACAGTAATCATAAATTTATTTTTCAATATCTTTCCTAATATAAAACTCTAAAGTTATATTAATAAAATAAAGATAAATTTATAATGAATTTAGTCTAAAACTAATCAAAAGTTTAACTTTTTCATCTTTATTAACAAAAATATCAATCTAATTTAATAAAATTTGAATTCTCATAGTATATCTTAACACTCTCATTCACTGATACAACTCTTTTTAGATAATTTTCAAAATCATTACCTTTATAGTTAATCTTAAGCCTTTTAGGATCAATAGCACGGCTAAGAGCCACATAAAATTGACTATCAGCAAAGATATGGTCAACATTACATATAAGTTGATTTAGACTCATCCCTTGCGATTTATGGATTGTTATAGCATATGCTGGGCGTATAGGAAATTGTTTTAATGTGCAAAGTATCTTAAAATCAAGCTCTCCTTTGTCATCAACTTGTGATTGTGTTAAGTCAAATTCACATCTATCTACCTTAACAAGCCTTCCCTCTTTTTCTATCACAATACTATCTTCATCTATATGCTCAACAAAGCCTTTTTCTCCATTGTGATATGTTCCCCATTTATTTGTTGTAAAGATGATTGGGATTCCCTCTTTTAGTTTTAAATCAACTATGATTGGAAGAGATTTTTTCCAAGATTCTATTCTATTTTTATTTAATTTTTCATCTTTTATATTTAAAATTGCAGGTAAATTATATTCAGTTCTTGGAACATCTGCTACTTTTTGAGCATTTAGCAAATCTGCCTCATAATTTCTACCAAACAAAATAGTAGCTTCAGCTCTTTGGTCAAACTCTTGTCTTCTTAGACTATTTAAGTAAAGAAGAGCTTGACTGTCCACATCCCCTACTCTTACCTTTTCTAAAATTTTCATAAACTCTTCATTTGAAGTTCTTTTTATAGTAGTAAGTTCCACACCAACAAAGTCAAGCATATCCCAAGCACTACTCTCAAATGCATAAAGATTATCAGTAAATATAGAATTATTGTTTGTTTGTTTCCTTATCGGAGGAAGTTGATAAAAATCACCAACAACAAGCACTCTGCCACTATATTTGGCATTTCTGAGTCGATATAAAATCATATCGAGGAGTTCAGAACTTACCATGCTTATCTCATCTATCACTAAAAGATCCGTCTTTTTAAGAATTTTGGCTAACTCTTTAATCCTATTTCTACTATATCTATCAGCAGTTTTAAGCTCATCAAAATTTGAAGCAATCCCAAAAACAAAAAAACTATGAATTGTCTGCCCACCAACATTTACAGCAGATATTCCAGTGCTTCCAAGGACTATAACACCTCTATAATTGTTCTTATAATCATCAATAATCTCTTTAGTAAGATAACTCTTACCAACTCCAGCTCCACCTGTTAGAAAAAGATTACTCTCTTCCAAAAGCTCTAAAGTCTTATTTAATACACTCAAAATAATCCATTTTTATTTTGATTATAGCACAGTTTAAAAAATATTAATATAAGGAAAATAACTTATCTAGGTTAAGTATTTCTTACTATTGCCGATTATATAATTATAAGGAGCGATGGAATGATAAAAGTATTAAGCTGTAAATGTATTATATTAACACTATTTTGTCTTACACCCTCTCTTTGTGCAGATAAGAGTAGAAGCTTAAATCTAAAAATTCTTGAATATGTACCAAAAGTTAAATCTAAAAATCATAAAAAAGATATTTTAGACAAAGTAAATGAGTTCATTGGTGATGATATAGACTTAACACTTTTTGATAAGCGAAAACTTGGATGGTCAATGTACGCTAAAATTTCTAAAGTCTCAAAGCTTGGAGTGAGGTATAACTATTAAAACAACTCCTGGTAGTCATCAACCTCCGACAAAGTCAGAGGCTTGAAATAAAAGCGGGCTGTTTACTCAACAGTAACAGACTTTGCCAAGTTTCTAGGCATATCAACATCATTTCCAAGACGAATAGAAACTTCTAATGCTAGAAGCTGAGTCACAACCATCATCTCAAAAAATTCACTCATCGGATGCTCTGAGTGTTCGGTTTTTATAAAATCATCTGCCAAGTCAAACTCCAGTGGACTGATTGCAAGAATAGTTGCATCTCTAGCACTTAGCTCCTCTACATTGCTTTTTATCTTTTCATAGTGGATAGTTTTTGGCATAAGGGCAATTGTAAAAAGTTCACTATCGGCTAAGGCTATTGGACCGTGTTTCATTTCACCTGCTGGATATCCTTCAGCGTGGAGATATGAGATCTCTTTTAGTTTTAGTGCACCCTCAAGAGCAAGTGGATAAAACATATCTCTTCCGATAAAGAAAAATCCATGACCGTGTAAATATCTTTTAGAGAGCCTTTTTATCTTTTCGTGGAGTTTGTCTGATACTACTACTGTATTTGGGATATGACGCATCGCGTTTATCTCCTCTCTTATCTCCTCTTGTGTCATCGTATCTTTCGCATTTGCGATGTATAAAGAGAGCATCCAAAGTACCATAACTTGTGTAGCGAATGCTTTTGTGCTTGCTACTCCTTTCTCAATTCCAGCACGAGCTAAAATTGTGTGATCTGCCAATCTTACAATTGAGGAGTTATCAACATTACAAATTGCTAGAGTTTTAAGTCCTGCTCTTTTTGCCATCTTAAGTGCTTCTAAAGTATCAGCTGTTTCGCCACTTTGGCTAATGACGACAAAGAGTGTATTTTTTGCTAAAAGTGGTTCTTTATATCTAAATTCACTTGCAATTTCAACAGACGCTCTAATTTTTGCTTGTCTCTCAAAGAGATAAGAGGATACAAGTCCTGAGTTATAGCTAGTTCCACATGCACAGATTTTTACTTCATCAATACCATCAAAAAACTTCTCATCTAACTCTTCAAGATTTATCTTCTCATCAAGCACTCTTCCTATAAGAGTATCACTTAAAACTTCACTCTGTTCATAGATTTCTTTTTCCATAAAAAATCTAAAGCCACCTTTTTGAGCTGAGATTTTATCTCCTGTTAAAGCTTTTTTATTTAGAGCTTTCTCTTCACCATCTTTATAGATAACAATTCCCTCTTGTGATGTATATCCATAATCTCCATCATCAAGGTAGATGACTTCGGTTGCTTTACCAATCAAAGCTGCATCTGAAGAGCCAAAGTGGATATCGCCTTTATCATCATTTCCAACTATCATTGGAGAGCCATGTTTTGCAAAATATATCTTGTTTGGGTCTACTTTTGTTATGAGTAAAACTGCATATGCACCATCGAGTGTTTGGATTGTTTTCTCAAATGCTTGCATCGGGTCGTTTAACTCTTGATAATTTTTTTCAAAAAGATGCACTATAACTTCTGTATCAGTTTGACTTAAAAATTTTACACCATCTTTTTGAAGTGAGGATTTTAACTCTTGATAATTTTCGATTATTCCATTATGTACAACATATGAGAACTCTCCAAGGTGTGGGTGAGCGTTTAGTTCTGTTGGTTTTCCGTGAGTTGCCCAGCGAGTGTGTCCTATACCCATACCAAAACCGTTTGAGGTAAAATCTTTTGTTCTATCTTCTAAGTTTTGAAGTTTTCCTACTGCTTTGTAAGATTTTATCTCATCATCTTGTAAAACTGCAATCCCAGCTGAATCATAACCCCTATACTCTAACTCTCTAAGTCCATCAACTAAAATCTCTTTTATCTCTGATTTGCCGATATATCCAACAATCCCGCACATGTTTTTTATCCTTTAATTGTTAATCTTTTTATAACTTCATCTTGATTTGCACAAAATTTACCATTTTTTTCAATTAAAAACAAGTTTCTAGCTCTATTTTTAATAGTCTGTATCTTTGCACTCGCTATATCAATCCCTATATCGTCAAAAGTTGACATTATATTAGCCAAAAGTTTAGGGTGGTCTTTTGTATAAAGTGTCATCATAGCATAAGAGTTAGAGTGATTACAATCTATCTCTATCTCCTCTTTTAGTACTTGTGGAGTCTCTAAAGCTATCTTTTTGCTCATATCAAATGAGTTGTAAATAATCTCTTCTATAAATAAAAGATCTTCCTCTTCTGCAGATTCTAAAAATTCAATTTTAAAATATTTTATATTTTTAAATATTTTAAATATATCCATCGAAGCAACATTTAGATTTTTAAGCTTACCAAATAGATAACCTAAATTTATCTCATTACTCCTTATAATTTCAATAGTAAGCATTTTATCATTTGTGATAATAAAATTATATGGATTTAATAGACTATTTACCCACGAGGCAATTCTTACAATTTCATTAGGCTTATACTTGAAAAAGAGTAGGTTTGACTCTATAGAGAGTATTTTTTTCTTCAAAATTGAACTTGCATCTTTAAATTCAGGAGAGCTTTTAAGATTTTTCTCTTTTTTAGCCCTTTTTTGAGCCTCTGTAATCATCTTCTTATTTACATAAGCCTCTTTTGAGATAAGAAAAAGTTCATTTAAGAGTTTGGAGTTAAAATTTGAGTAAGCATTATCTCCAACAGATGCTATATCTGCGTAAGTTAAAACATACAAAAGTTCTAATACTTTTGGATGCTTTAATTTTGCAAGAAATGAAAATATTACTTTTTCACTATATATATCTTCACGACTTGCGATATTGCTCATAAGTGTATGATGTCGAACTAATAGATCCGCATACTCTATATGTTTTTTATCAAACTTTAGCTTCTCTATAAAGTTTTTGACAATCACTGCACCTAAAAGAGAGTGGTCTTTTTTTCTTCCTTTTCCACAATCGTGTAAAAATGCAATAATTTTTAGTAATACTTTTTCCTCTTTGTCAAATGATGAAAAAAGATTTTTTACATGTATATCATTGATATTTTCAAGAGCTTTTAGTGTCCTTATAGAGTGTATGTCAACCGGATATTCATGATATCCATCAAACTGTGGAAGATGTGCTACTTTTTTCATAGGTTTAAAAATATTGTTTAACTGTTTGGATTTGTAGAGTGCAATCATAAATGTATATAAATACTTTTTATAAAAAAGTGCTTTTATCTTTGTATAGTCAATCTTATGTTTTTTTGCAATTTGCAAATAGTGTATGAAAGTTGGCTTATAGCAGTAGCTTGCATCTGGAAGTTCTAAAAAGACATCTATAAAATATTCTAATTTTTCACTATCTGTATGAAGAGGAGAACAGATGCCATTTGTATCTAAATAGATATTTTTTGATTTTCTATATTTTCGTATTTTTGACAAGTTGTTTTTATCAAATAAAATTTCATGGGTTACTTTTTTAACCATATACTCACATATTGTTTCAACCTTTAGCATTGATTCAAAGGTTTTTTCTACTAGTTTCCTCTGCGACATTTTAAGTTTTGTGGCAATATCTGGAATGTATTGCAAAAGTAGTTTATCTATTTTTTTACCAGCACTTAGATGCAAAGCAATACGAACACGAAACAAAAATTCTACACTATTCATAAGTTGTGAATAGACTTCATACTCTATAATATCCTGTGAAAGGTCTTTAATCCTTGTTATATTGTGCAAAATATTTGATATCCAAAAGAGAGTATTTAAATCTCTTAATCCACCTTTGGAGTTTTTGATATCTGGTTGCATATTAAAAGGGTATTTTAGTGTACGCTTTTGTCTCTCATCTATCTTTGAAAGTATAAAAGCTTTTTGGTCATCTTTTCGTATATAAATAAGCTCTTGTTCAACACTCATCCATAAGTATTTAGAACCGCATATATATCTTGACTCTAAAAGTGCTGTTTTTATAGTATGGTCTTGTCTGCTTGCAGGGTATAGGTCTTTTATCTCATGAACTCTATGTCCAAGTTTCAATCCACTATCCCATGCAATTTGAAGTATAGTTTCAATAATCGGTTTTAAATTATATCCATCTGTATCTTTATAGACAATCATAAGGTCAATATCAGAATATACACACAACTGCTCTCTTGCATATGAACCCAATGAAACGATAGTAATAGGCAAAGTATTTATTAAAGGAAGAAAATCTCCGAACTGTTTTCTAAGTGTATATTTAAAGATTACCTTAATAAACCTATCAATAGAGCGAGTATGATTGATTAAAAAACTCTTTCCTTGGTCTTTCTCAAATAGTGTATCAAGCGAGTTTATATAGGAGTTAATTTCATCTTTTATGCATTTTGAGACTTCAAAGTCATCTCTGTTTTCTGAAATCAAATTTTCAATTTTTAGATCAAGATTCAAATAATTCCTTTTATAACTATTAAGATTAAATTATATCAACTTATTGATTAAATATTTTTAATAGGTCATTAGAGGAAACAAAATATAATCATGACAGTTTAAAATTAAAGGAGACAATAATGAAAAAAGTCAATAAACTATTTACACTATTATCCGCTTGTGTATTAGTAACATCGTTAAATGCTGTAAAAGTAGAAGTTATGCCAACAGTTGGAAAAGCTTTTAATGCTGATAAAGATTCTCTAAAAGATACAGAGATGCTTTATGGAATAAGAGGAAGTATTTTTTTAAATGAGAGTGTAGCTGTTCAAGCATCAATTGAAACATCTCAAGACAATGTTATGAGTGACCTTGGAAAGACAGATATAGAAAGAACTTCTATTAATATAATGTATGAACCAAATGGTGACAAACGAATTCGACCTTATGCAATTGTAGGGTTTGGTGGAGAAAAAACACATAGGGTTAGTAATCCAAGAACTAATGATGACTCACAGGCATTTGTAAATGCAGGAGCGGGTTTAAAATTTGGTATAAATAAAAATATTGACATAGTTACAGAAGCTAGATGGTTAAGAAAATTAGAGAATAATGATAATGATATTATTGCTACTTTAGGAATTGGTGCTAAAATCGGTGAATCTAAAAAGAGTGCAAATAAACTAGCTTCAATACCTTCTGTAAATGAGACAAGTGAAGTACAAAATGCAATATCTTTGGCAAAATTTAAAGAGATATATGAAAAAAAACCAACGGTTGTTGCCACTACTCCTCCAAAGGTTGTAGTAACTCAACCAGTAGTAACGCAAGAGCCTATTGCTGAAGCAGTTTATGTGGAAGATGAAAGTGTAGCTACTTCATACGAAGAGCCAGTACAAGATGGGTATTATGTCCAAATGGCAGCACTTTTTAAAGGTAATGGTGAAGTTTTAACAAATAGGCTAGAGAAAAAAGATTATCCTTTTGTATTACATAATGTCCAAAGAGGTGGAAAAGAGGCTACTTTGATTTTAGTAGGTCCATATGAGAGCAGAGTAGAAGCTGGTATTGCTATAAAGTTTCTTAAGAGATTAAAAAGGGATGCTTTTGTTTATCATATGAACTAAAATCTCTTAAATATTAAAGAACTTTCATAATTTGTCGATATGCCCAATAAGAAAATTATTTAAGGTAAATTATGAAAAAACTAGCAATATCTACATTTTTATGTTTGTCCCTCTCTTGTACTTTAGTAGCACAAGAGGGGATAATCTACGAAGTTGAGCCAACAGTTGGTTACAACAGTTTTGACAGTGCTTCAAAGATGGAGAGTGA
>Ga0256834_1000036_pt1 | contig 96967 bp, 93 predicted proteins | sample 4281140metaG_FD_190536 | JGI IMG/M metagenome (GOLD analysis project Ga0256834, IMG submission 190536) | Hydrothermal vent microbial communities from East Pacific Rise, Pacific Ocean - 4281-140 | ecosystem: Environmental > Aquatic > Marine > Hydrothermal vents | place: Pacific Ocean: East...
CAGTTCAGCGTGGCGGAAGTATTGCCCTACGCACTCATGCTGGCCCTGCTGGGCGCAGGCGGTTTTCTCCTGGGAAGTTATCTGTTCGAACGGAAAACACGCGCCTGAGCGGAATGGCGCTTACTTAACAGGTTGTTGCTTGTCATTCCGGCGCAGGCCGGAATCCAGGCCCCCGGGAATTCAGCGGCCGTTTTGGATGCCGGGTGAATAAGTAAGCGCTATTCAGGCCTGGCCTGAAAACCCCCGCAACGCCATTTCCAGCCCCTTCCCCAGGGCAATGACCTTGAAGCGCTCTCCCATGGCGTCGGGCATGATGAGCTGCTTTACTCCCTGCACCGCCGCCATGTGCGCCGCCACAGCCTCGGGATCGGATCGGGCCAGCAACTCCTCCAACCCGCAGCCCAGCAGAAAGTTCGCCTGGCTGTTGAAGCCCAGCAACTCCAGCCCCGCCTTTTCCCCCGCTTCGGCAACCGCGGAAAAATCCACATTGGCGGTAATGTCCTGCAGCCCTGGCCGCAGCAATGCATCATCATGGGCCTGATGGCGGTAATGGCAGATCAGGGTGCCCATGTTCCGCTGGGGGTGGTAGTACTCCCGCCGGGTGTAGCCATAATCGATGAGCAACACCACCGCCTGGCCCAGTCGCTTCCCCAGCATTTCCAGCCAGGGCGCAAGGCGCAGATTCGCCTCCGATACATAGCCCGGTGACAGCTGGCCCAGTTCCTGCTCGATGGCGGACACGGCCTGGCGCAGCGCTTCCCGGGCGGGCCGCCAGCACAGTTGCAACGCCTGTTCGCGCATCGCCACCCATTGCTCCTCAAGACCTCGCTCGTTGCGACGGAATACATGCGCCGGCATGGCGTCCAGTACTTCATTGGCCAGCACCACGCCGGAAAATCCCTCGGGCACTTCCTGTACCCATTCCACGCGGTCAGCCAGGCCGGGCGTCCTTTCCTCCAGGGTCTGGCGCTGGCGATGCTGCAATTCCGCACTGAGCTCCAGAATTTGATAGCGCACCGTCTGGCCCGGCTGCAAGCGTTCCAGCTCCGCCAGAATCTGCGCCGCCATCAGGCCGGTGCCCGCGCCGAACTCCAGGATCTGCGGGTCTGCCGTCTGCTGCAGAACCTGCTGGCATTGCCGCGCCAGGCACTGGCCGAAGCAGGGCGATATTTCCGGCGCCGTGACGAAATCCCCCCCCTTGCCAAACTTGTGCGCGCCACTGACATAGTATCCCAGCCCCGGCGCATACAGCGCCAGCTCCATGTAGCGGTCGAAAGGCAGGGCGCCGCCAGCTTCACGGATTTCCTTTTCCAGGAGGGACTTCATGGCCTGCTGCTGGGCCTTTTCTTCAGATGAGAGTTGGGGAAGGTTCATTCGCTACAGGCTGTGGGTTACACTGAGGAAAGAATTCTAACAGCCGGACAGAAGCAATGCTTGATCCGCAACCGCTACAGAATAAAACCGCACTGATTACCGGGGGCGGCGCCCGCCTGGGGGCCATGAGCGCCCGCTTTCTTCATGCTGCCGGTGCGCATGTCATCATCCACTACCGCAATTCCACGGACAACGCCAAGGCGCTGCAGGACGAGCTGAACGACAAACGCGCCGACTCGGTCTCGCTGATCCAGGGCGATCTGCTGGATTTCTCCTGTCTTTCCCGGCTGGTCGATGAATGTCTGCAAGCAACGGGAAAGCTGGACATCCTCCTCAACAACGCTTCCAACTTTTTCCCCACTCCAGTTGATGAAGCGACGGAACAGCAATGGGACAGCCTTTTCGGCGTGAATGCCAAAGCGCCGTTCTTTCTCGCCAAGGCTGCGGCAGATGCCCTGCGTGAAACCAGCGGCTGCATCATCAACATGGTGGACATCCACGCCGAGCGCCCACACAAGAACCACCCCATCTACAGCATGGCCAAGGCCGCAAACGCCATGATGGTGAAATCCCTGGCCCGGGAGCTGGCCCCGGAAATCCGCGTCAATGGCGTGGCTCCAGGGGCTATTCTCTGGCCGGAGGGCGTCCAGGGAGAAGCATCCAAACAGACCTCCATGCCCCGCATTCCCCTGGAACGCGCAGGCCGCCCGGAAAACATCGCCCGCACGGTGCTGTTTCTGGCCACGGCGGAATACATCACCGGGCAGATCATTGCCGTGGACGGGGGACGGAGCGTACAGCAGTAAGAACCGGCAAACATCACCGGCAGCGATTTACCACCACTCCCAGTCCAGCGGAACCATGTCCGTCTGCCGCCCCTGGAACCGCCGCCACAACTGCTGATAGCTATGGCCGGCGCCCGGGTGCTTTTCCGCCCCCGCCACATCCGCCAACGGCTTGAGCACGAAGGCATAGCGCAGTATTTCATCCCGGGGAATGCCCGCGGCTTCGTCCACCAGATCACCCCAGGTGAGAAGATCCAGATCGATGCTGCGCGGCGCGAACTTCTCTTCGCCGCGCACCCGCCCCTGCCGGGTTTCGATTTCCCGCAGCCGGGCGCGCAGTCGATGCGGGGGCAGCCCGGTATCGATGCCGACGACCATATTCAGGAAATCATCACCCTCGAAGCCCACGGCCCTGGTCTGATACACCGGCGACAGCAGCAGCTCGCCAAATTCCCGCCGCAAACTGGCGATGGCGGCGCGCAGGTTCGCCTCGGGATCGACGTTGGTTCCGGCGGAAATCCAGGCCCTGGTCACTGGTTTCGGCTCCCTCTTTCGATGACGACCCCCACGGAAGAGGCATTTTCCAGCGCGCCGGGTTTGTGCAGGCTCAGGCGCAGCCAGCTCGCGGAAAATTCCCTGAGAATCAGGTCGGCGCAACCCTCCGCCAGGGTTTCCACCAGCTGGAATTCACTGCCGGCGACATATTCCGTAATACACCGGGCAACGGCGTGATAGTCGAGGGCGTCCTGAATGCGGTCAGAAGCCGCCGCGCGGCGCACGTCCGTGGCGATCTCCAAATCCATGCGCAACGGCTGGCGGATTTTCCTTTCCCAGTCATATACGCCAATGACCGCCTCGAGTTGCAGCTGCCGGAGGAAGACGATATCCATGAATCATGCCAGTAGAGAAAACAGGTAGGAATAGCTTACCATAGACGGGTATTTTCCCACGGATTCACCACCATGCTGCTCTATGCCCTTGTGCCTTTCGCCTATCTGCTCGGCTCCATTTCCAGCGCGATTATCGTCTGCCGCCTCATGGGGCTGCCGGATCCGCGCACCCGGGGATCCAACAACCCGGGGGCGACCAATGTGCTGCGCCTGGGAGGAAAGAAGGCTGCCGCCATCACCTTGCTGGGCGATGCGCTCAAGGGCCTGATCCCCATGCTCGTGGCCCATGCCCTGCAGGCGCCGCCCCTGCTACTGGCCCTGACCGCCCTGGCCGCCTTTCTCGGCCATCTGTATCCCGTGTTCTTTGGCTTCAAGGGCGGCAAGGGCGTGGCCACGGCCCTGGGCACACAGTTTGGCCTGTACTGGGCCGTGGGCCTGAGCGTGGCGGCCATCTGGCTGTTCGTGGCCAAGGTGATGAATATTTCCTCCCTGGCGGCCCTGGTGGCCATGGCGCTGGCGCCTTTTGTCGTCTGGTGGTTCTGGCCAGCGCCGGAGCTGGTCATCATGCAGCTCCTGATGAGCATATTGCTGTTCTGGCGGCATCGCAGCAATATCCAGAACCTGCTCAGGGGCAGAGAGGGAAAGATCAGCAGTTGAGCCGGGGCGGCTGCAAATCCATCAGGGACCAGCGCGGCCGCGCCTGAAACGCCAGCCCCTGGGCCTCCCCGGCCCGCAGACGCTGCCATCCGGCATAGGCGATCATGGCGCCGTTGTCGGTGCAGAAATCCAGACGGGGATAAAAGGCCTGGCCTTCTTCCGCCTCCATCATCTGGTTCATTTTTTTCCGCAGGCGCTGATTCGCCGCCACGCCCCCGGCCAGCACCAGGGTGTTCACACCGCTTTCCCGCACCGCACGGCGGCACTTGATCAGCAGAGTATCCACCACCGCATCCTCGAAGGCCCGGGCGATATCGCTTTTCAGTCTTTCCAGCGCCTCCCCGCTGAGGCCTGCGGATTCTTTCTGCATGGTGGTCAGGGCATAGGTTTTCAGGCCGCTGAAGCTGAAATCCAGGCCCGGCCGATCCGTCATGGGGCGGGGGAACTGAAAACGCGCCGGATCGCCCTGTTCCGCCCGGGCCGCGATGGCGGGGCCGCCGGGATAACCCAGCCCCAGCATTTTCGCGGTCTTGTCGAAAGCCTCCCCGGCCGCATCATCCAGGGATTCACCCATCAGGCTGTACCGGCCGATTCCCTCCACCTTGACCAGCATGCTGTGACCGCCGGACACCAGCAAGGCGACAAAGGGAAACGCCGGGGGGTGTTCTTCCAGCATGGGCGCCAGCAAATGCCCTTCCATATGATGCACTTCTACTGCGGGCACTTTCCAGGTCCAGGCCAGGCTGCGCGCCACCGCCGCCCCCGAAAGCAGCGCGCCGGCCAGGCCGGGGCCGGCAGTATAGGCGATTCCCCGGATGTCCGGGCCTTGCACACCGGCCTGTTCCAAAGTGGTGCGAATCAGCGGCAGCAGCTTGCGCACATGGTCACGGGAGGCAAGCTCCGGTACCACCCCGCCATATTCCGCGTGCAGCTCCGCCTGGGAGTAGAGTTGATGGGCAAGCAAACCTTCCGTGCTGGAATAGATGGCCACGCCGGTTTCATCACATGAGGTTTCAATACCTAATATATTCAAATTGCAAATCCTGAGAGAAAGGGCTAAAATCCCGCGCCTTGCTGCCTGTGAACCCGGTGGTTCCCGGCAAACGACCCAGTTTACTTATTTGTATAGAGGAAGCAATGCCTAGCGTACGCGTAAAAGACAACGAACCATTTGAAGTGGCCATGCGCCGTTTCAAACGCTCCTGTGAAAAAGCCGGCATTCTGGCCGAAGTTCGCCGCCGTGAATTCTACGAGAAGCCCACTTGGGAGCGCAAACGCAAAGCCGCCGCCGCCGTCAAACGCTGGCAGAAAAAAATCTCCCGAGAAAGCCGCCGCTTCGACCGCGCGTACTGATCCCTTCCGTGTCCGCCCTCAAGCAACGCATCACCGATGACATGAAAGCCGCCATGAAAAGCGGTGACAAACCTCGGCTGGGTGTGATTCGCCTGATTCTCGCCGCCATCAAGCAAATCGAGGTGGATGAGCGCATCGAGCTGGACGACGAGCGGGTATTGTCGGTGCTGGACAAGATGGTCAAGCAACGCCGTGATTCCATCGCCCAGTACGAAAATGCCGGGCGCACCGAACTGGCAGATCAGGAAAAGTTCGAGATCGGCATCATCCAGGAATATCTGCCCCAGCAACTCACGGAAGCAGAAATTGCAGCGCTTATCGATGAAGCCATGCAGACTACTGGTGCTGCATCCATGAAGGATATGGGCAAGATCATGGGTATACTCAAGCCCAGCTTGCAGGGTCGCGCGGATATGGGTGCAGTCAGCACCCAGATCAAGCAAAAACTCACGGGTTAGCATCTGCTAAACTTCCGGGGTGGCCGGAAAAATCCCTCCAGAGTTTATCGACAACCTGCTGTCACGGGTGGATGTGGTTGATATCGTCAACCAGCGCGTCCCCCTGCGCCGGGCGGGCAGCGAATACAAGGCCTGCTGTCCCTTCCACGACGAAAAAACACCTTCCTTTACCGTAAGCCCCAACAAGCAGTTCTACCATTGCTTTGGCTGCGGCGCCCACGGCACGGCACTGGGCTTTCTCATGGAATACGACCGGCTGAACTTCCCCGAAGCCGTAGAGGAACTTGCCACCAGCGTGGGGCTGGAGCTCCCCACGGAAATTGCCTTTCAGCAGGGACCGGACAACCGCCCGCTTTATGAACTGATGAATCAGGCCGCGGACTATTTCTCCCGACAACTGCGTCAACATCCGCAAGCGGCAATGGCCACCGAATACCTGCAACAACGCGGGTTATCGGGGGAAATCACCCGGGATTACCGCATCGGCTTCGCCCCTCCCGGCTGGAACAACCTGCTGCAGCAACTGGGGGACAGCAACGAAAAGATCAGACAACTGGAAACCGCCGGCCTGATTTCCAGTAAAAATGACAAGCAATACGACCGTTTCCGTGACCGCATCATGTTTCCCATTCACGATGCCCGGGGACGGGTGGTGGGTTTCGGTGGCCGGGTCATGGGCGACGATACTCCCAAATACCTCAACTCTCCGGAAACGCCCATCTTTCACAAGGGCCGGGAGCTGTACGGACTGTACGAAGCCCGCAAGGCACTCAAAGATCTTCCCTCCCTGCTGGTCGTAGAGGGCTATATGGATGTGGTCGCCCTGGCCCAGTACGGCATCCGCAATGTGGTCGCCACCCTGGGAACCGCAACCACTGCCGACCACCTGGAAAAACTATTTCGCAGTGCTCCCGAAGTGATTGTCTGCTTCGACGGCGACCGGGCGGGAAAAGAGGCCGCCTGGAAAGCCCTGGAAACCGCCCTGCCCCTGCTGCGGGACGGTCGTCAGGCGCGATTCCTGTTCCTGCCCGATGGAGAAGATCCGGACAGCCAGGTTCGAAAACACGGAAAGGATGCCTTTCTGGCTAAAATGGATCAGGCACAACCCCTGTCCGACTTCCTGTTCGGCAAGCTCGGCGAGCAGGTTGACATGAGCACCCTGGACGGGCGCGCACGCCTGGTTGCCTTGGCAAAGCCGTATATCGAAAAGCTGCCCAAAGGGGTGTTCCGCGACATGATGAACCAGCAGCTGGCCCGGCTCTCCGGTGCCAGAATGCCAGCCAAGCCAGCAACCCCGGCAAGGCGGCGATCCAGCTTTCGGGGATCCCGGCCAGCGCTCATGAAGCCCATACACCGTGCCATTGCCCTGCTGCTGCAGTATCCCGAGCTGGCCAGTCAGAAAAACCTGCCTCGGACATGGATGCAACTGGAAACCACAGGCACAGATATCCTCAAGCAACTACTTGAAATTCTGCAACAAAACCCCACTTACACTACGGCGGTTCTGGTCGAACATTGGGAAGATGATTCCATTCGTCATCACCTGGGAAAGCTGGCCGCTATTGATCTGGCCATTACCGGGGATCAAACTGAACAATTTCATGGCTGCCTACAGCGCCTCGAAAAAGAGGCCCGGCAGGAAGCAGGGAAACAGGCACGAAACAAGCTCAGACCTTCCGATATGACCGAAGAAGAGAAAAAGCTGCTGCGCCAGCTATACTCAGAGAAGAAGCCCGGGTAATTTCCAGATCATTTTTTTGCACAAGTTACACTATTAACAGGATGTTGAAAAAATCCTTCTAGGGCTTTTCTCAACCCGGAAAGGCAAAAATGCGTTTTTTTCTTTCCTCCATTTTCAATGACTTATGGTCATTGAAAATGGCCGCACATCCTTGTACGGCGTACAAGCTGCGTTAGCAAAACTTGCTGCAAACCGGTACACGGCGGCTGAATACGATATATATTGTTGTCGGGTTAATAATAATAGAGGTATAATGCCGAGTTCTTTTTTTGGGCGCTTTACTAACGATATTTGCGAGCATTATGGATCAGCAACAATCTCAATCCCGTATTAAAGATTTGATTACCAAAGGCAAGGAGCAGGGTTTTCTTACCTATGCCGAGGTAAATGATCACCTGCCCGACACCATTGTCGATTCAGATCAGATTGAAGATATCATTCGCATGATCAATGAGGTCGGTATTCCGGTATACGAAACTCCACCGGACAAGGACGATACCACCATCAATGCCGATGCGGTTCCCACCGACGAGGAAACCGCAGAAGCTGCCGCGCTGGCGCTGGCATCTGTCGACAGCGAATTTGGTCGCACCACCGATCCTGTGCGCATGTACATGCGCGAAATGGGCACTGTAGAACTGCTCACCAGGGAAGACGAGTTGCGCATCGCCAAGCGCATTGAGAATGGACTCAACCAGGTTGGAGCCGCCCTGGCCACTTTCCCCCCCGCTGTTGAGTCCCTGACCAACAAGATCACGGACGCCGCCGCGGAAGAGGCAAAGTATTCTGATGTCATCGTTGCGCTCATCGATCCCAACGAACCGGATGTGCCCACCCCCCCTGCACCGCCTGCCGCGAAAAAAGAAGGCGAAGAAGAGGAAGTGGATACCGGCCCGGATCCCCAACTGATTATCGACAAGACCATTGAACTGGAAAAGGCCAACAGGACTTGGCAGCGCCATCTGAAAAAACATGGCAACGACGCCAAGTCAAAGAAGCTCAGTGGACGGATTGTCGAGATTTTCACTGAAGTAAAGCTGAATCCCCAGCTCTTTGTGCGCATGGCCAACACCCTGCATGACACCGTGGCAAACATTCGCCAGCAGGAACGCATCGTTCTGGATCTGTGTGTTAATCAGGCAGGCATGCCACGCCGGGATTTCATCACCAACTTCCCCAAGAACGAAACCAATCTTGACTGGGTCAAGGAGCAGTGCAAAGGCAAGCAGCCCTACGCCCAAAAACTCAAGGAACTGGCGGAAGAAATCATCCGCGCCCAGCGCAAGCTGGCGGGCGTAGAGGAGAGCTGCGGCCTGAGCATCGCCGACATCAAGGAAATCAACCGCCGCATGTCTATCGGCGAGGCCAAAGCACGGCGCGCGAAGAAAGAAATGGTCGAGGCCAACCTGCGCCTGGTGATTTCCATCGCCAAAAAATACACCAACCGCGGCCTGCAGTTCCTGGATCTGATCCAGGAAGGCAATATCGGCCTGATGAAAGCCGTGGACAAATTTGAATACCGCCGCGGCTACAAATTCTCCACCTATGCGACCTGGTGGATTCGTCAGGCCATTACCCGCTCCATCGCGGATCAGGCCCGCACCATCCGTATTCCGGTGCACATGATCGAAACCATCAACAAGCTGAACCGCATCTCCCGCCAGATGATCCAGGAAAAAGGCCGCGAGCCCACGCCGGAAGAGCTGTCCGAGCGCATGGAAATGCCCGAAGACAAAGTGCGCAAGGTGCTGAAGATCGCCAAGGAACCGATCTCCATGGAAACCCCCATTGGTGATGATGAAGATTCCCACCTGGGCGACTTCATCGAAGACCAGGGCGCTATTTCGCCCATGGATTCGGCCACCATGGAAGGCCTGCGTGAATCCACTCAGAACATGCTCTCCGGCCTCACCCCCAGAGAAGCAAAAGTCCTGCGCATGCGCTTCGGCATCGACATGAACACCGACCACACCCTGGAAGAAGTGGGCAAGCAGTTCGACGTCACCCGCGAACGCATCCGCCAGATCGAGGCAAAAGCACTGAGAAAGTTGCGCCACCCCACCCGATCAGAGAAGATGCGCAGCTTCCTCGACGGAGACTCCTCCTAAGGCACCCCGGAAACCCCGCATCCCTGCCGGGGTTTCCCAACAATTATGGGCCCTTAGCTCAGTTGGTTAGAGCAGTCGACTCATAATCGATTGGTCGAAGGTTCAAGTCCTTCAGGGCCCACCATCTACCTTGAATTTCTTATAGCATTCTTGTCTTTGACAGGCTCGCCCTGGCATCCCCGGCGTGAACTCTATTCGCGCCCGGCGACTATTTGCATTGCCCCCAGCCGTCACGAACGCATTCGTGGCGAGACGCCACGCCGAAGGCAAGGTGAATAGTTGCCGGGTTAATAATATATTCGAACAGAACAGACCGCTTGTGATCTGGCGACAGGCGTCCTATCCTCGTTACTCCCATTCCCCCTGGACAGGAGCGACAGCAATCATGGCGGAACCGGCCCGCATTCCCGGCGGCAAGGCCATTTGGGTAGGTATTTTTGCCGAGCTGACCGAGTTTACGCTCATGTTCCTGGTATATTTCTTCGCCCGTATCAATCATCCCCAGGCGTTTCATGAAGGGCCGCAGAAGCTTTCCCTGGCGGCAGGAACAGCAAATACCGTGATCATGCTGAGCAGCAGTTACTTTGTTGCCCGGGCGGTGCTGGCCATGCGCAAGGGCCGCTCAGACATTACCCTGCGCTGGCTGTTTGCAGCATTTGTTACGGCGGTTGGCTATCCGATCATCAAGGTGCTGGAGATCCGCTGGAACCTGGATCATGGCGTGGTCGGTCGCGGCGATGTATTTCAGATGTCCTATTATTACCTGACTTTCAACCATCTGGTGCATGTGAGCTGGGGGTTGCTGGGCATGGTGTGGATCATGTTCCGGACAGGATTTGGCGCCTATACCGCCAACAACCATAGCGGGCTGATCGCCTTCGCCAGCTATTGGCACGCCACCGACCTGATCTGGTTGATGATTTTTCCACTTTTCTATGTGCTGCCATGACCACTGCAAACAAACTCAACCTGAGCTGGCTGATCCTGATGATACTCACCTTGAGCGGCATGTTGGTGGGAGAATACGCCGAGGCGGGCTTCTGGATTACCGTAAGCGTGGCGGGCGTCACCGCCCTCAAGGGGCGGTTGATCATCGATCAGTTCATGGAGCTTGGCCAGGCAAGCCCCCTCATCTACAGGATTGTAAAAATCTTTGGCCTGGTGGTTCCCGCCCTGATGATACTGACATACCTGTTGGGGTCGGAACTGGCGCAAGTTACGCAATTGCCGGACTAGGACCTGTTAACACGAATCCAATAGACTCTGCTGGGACGAATTAAACCCAACAGTTGGGTAAAGTCTGCGCCATTCGGGATTATCCCTTGTTCAGCATCTGATCGACAAAGCGCTCTGCTTCATGCCAGTCGTCCTGCTCATGTCCTGGATGAAAGTTTCGCGCTTCTGCCAGAAAATAGGCATGGCGCTGGATCATTTCATAACGCTCCCGGTCACTTACAGTAACCGCCGCCCGCTTTCTTGCCACAGTCCTTTTCTTGCTGCCTTTCTTTATAGCCACTTTTTTCTTGGCAACCTTCTTCTTGCTCACCTTTTTCTTGGTTATTTTTTTCTTGGTGACTTTCTTTTTGGCCGCAGTCTTTTTCCCTGTTGCCGTTCTGGATTTTTTGTCGCCTTCTTTCCTGTTCATGTTACCGCTCCTGTTACCACTAAATAACTTTTGAAAAACGCTGCCCTTTGCTGTCCTTTAGATAGGCATCAAACACCATGCAAATATTGCGGATCAGCATCTGGCCTACGGGCATCACCTGGATGCCTTCTTCGGAAACGACAAGAAGACCATCGCCCACCATATTCTGCAGGCTGTTCAGCTCTGTTTCAAAATAGGCCTTGAAATCAATGTTCCACTGCTTTTCCACCGCTGAAAAATCCAGGGCGAAATGACAAATCAGCCGGGTGATTACGTCCCGCCGCAATTCATCATCCTTGCTCAGTTCGACGCCACGAAACACTGGCAGGCGCCCGGCATCGATACATTCATAATATTCATCCAGTCCCTTGATATTCTGCGCATAGCAATTTCCCACGGAACCAATAGAGGTGATCCCCATACCAATCAGGTCACAGTTGGCATGAGTGGAATACCCCTGGAAATTCCGGTACAGGGTGCCTTCACGCTGGGCCACCGCCAGTTCATCGTCCGGCCGGGCAAAATGATCCATGCCGATATATACATAGCCGGCATCCGCCAGCTTGCTGGCCGTCATATGCAGGATTTCCAGCTTGGTCTCTGCCGGGGGAAGTTCTTCGACCTCAATGCGCCGCTGGGGCTTGAAAATCTGCGGAAGGTGCGCGTAGTTGAACACCGAGAGGCGATCCGGCCCAACCTCGATGACCCGATCCAGCGTGGCGGAAAAACTTTCCCTGGTCTGGTGCGGCAGGCCATAGATGAGGTCGATGCTGATCGAGCGAAAACCTTCTGTCCTTGCCGCATTCAGCACCGCCAAGGTCTCTTCTTCGCTCTGAATACGATTCACTGCCTTTTGTACCCTGGGGTCAAAATCCTGCACCCCCAGGCTCATGCGGTTGAAGCCGATCTCACGCAGTACGGCGACGGTTTCCGCCGTGGCCTCGCGGGGATCGATCTCGATGGAATATTCGCCTTCATCGTTGTCCAGCAAGTGGAAATGCTCACCTGTCACCCTCATCAGCTCACGCATCTCGCCATGGCTAATGAAGGTCGGCGTACCACCGCCCCAGTGCAGCTGCTCTACCGGCCGGTCCCGGTCAAACAATTTTCCCTGCAAGGCGATTTCACGATACAGGCGTTGCAGATACTCATCACCCTTGCTTCTGTCCTTGGTCGCCACCTTGTTGCAGGCACAGTAGAAACAGATGGTATCGCAGAAAGGAATATGAAAATAAAGGGACAGGGGGCGGCCACTGGCGTTGGTTCCGGTGGCGATAGCCGCATAGTCCTCAGCCGTGAAGCCTTCATGAAACTGCACAGCGGTAGGATAGGAAGTATAGCGGGGACCGCTCTGATCATATTTTGCGATCAGGGCGTCATCCAGTATGAGTTGCTGTTCCATATACGGCTCCGGGTGTAAAAAAAGGTTTATTCATCGTCATCGACTTCCAGGCCCTTGCGATGGGTTTCGTTGATTTGCTTCAGGAGGGTGTGGAAGGGGATCTGATCGCCATAGCGGTAGAGGATATCCATGAAAGGAAGATCCTCACGCCCGAAATGATAGGTTCCATCCACCATGGATTGATGAACGCTGACGATGCTCTGCTCCAGGGGTTCGACCCAACTCGGAAAGCGCGTCATGTCTTCAATTTCGTACAGAAAACAGTCTTTCAGATCCTTGGCCTCGAACACGGCGTTCTTGATCCATTCGATGTATTCATCCGCGGTTTTTGCACGGCGCAGACTCATGATTCACATTCCTCCAGAAAAACTTCTTGGTGTTGCTGCAACTGTTCGGCCGTGAGCAGGAATACGCCATGCCCGCCCCGCTCGAAGTCCAGCCACAAAAAAGGGACTTGCGGATAACGGGCCAGCAGATACTCCATGCTGTCGCCCACTTCCACGATCATGATACCACCAGGCTTGAGAAAACGATGCCCTTCACAAAGAATACGCGCCACGATATCCATGCCATCCTCACCCGCCTCCAGCCCCAGGGCGGGTTCATGTTGGAACTCATCCGGCAGGGTCTGCATTTCTTCTGCACTCACATAGGGGGGATTACTGACGATGAGATCATATTGCTGCCCCGGCAGATCATCGAACAAATCCGAACGGTACAGAGTCACCTGTTCCTGCAGCTGATGGCGTTCAACGTTGACTCTGGCCACCTCCAGCGCTGATGGCGAAATATCCGATGCATCCACCAGCGCATGAGGAAGATAGTGGGCGCAGGCGATGGCAATACAGCTGGATCCTGTACACAAATCCAGAATATGCAGCTCGTCATCGGTTTGCATCCAGGGTTCGAATCCCGCCTCGATGAGCTCGGCAATTGGCGAGCGTGGAACCAGAACACTCTCGTTGACGTAGAAACTCAAACCGGCAAAATGCGCTTCATGGGTGATATAGGCGGCAGGCATATGCTCTTCCAGGCGCTGCAACAGATAGTCCAGCACCCGTTCCTTTTCCTTGTGGGTGAGGCGGGTATCTAGAAAATCCCGGGGCAGGCTGTGATCCAGATGCAGGGCATGCAGCACCAGCGCCAGGGATTCATCAAAGGCATTATCGGTTCCATGGCCAAAACACAATCCCGCCTCACTGAAGCGGCTTGCGCCCCAGCGCACCCAGTCGCGTATGCTCGATAATTCATTCAGGTCTGAAAGATTCATGGTGATTTGCATGGTCTGGTTTCATGGAAACCCGGGGAATTCCTGATCAAGTTGTGAACCCGTATCTCGCGCCCGGAATGATGAGCAGTCGGGATGCCCAAATATATACGGCCAGGCATATACATAGCCGCCAAACCGTGTATTTTACTGGCATACTCTGACCGTTGCCGAAAAAAAATGGAGCCGATGCTTGAAATTCACCCACACCCTTAAATTCCAGATTGGCATTGCTCTGCTGGCACTGATTGCGCTATTCAGTTTTTTTAGCATGCACACCCTGAAAATCCTCGACGAGCAACGCACCCAGGGAGCCTTGCTGCGCCTGGCGGGAGAGTTGCAGGCAACCGCCCAGCACATGGCCATGCAGGCCATGAATTATGAAAAGAACTCTCCCCAGGACAGCACCACCTACACCCGCGAGCTACGCCTTTACTACCAGGATCTAATGAACAATACCGGACAGTTTGGCGATATCTGCGCCGCCTTTTCCAGTGGTGACTTCCAGCAGCAACTGGATAATTATGAATCCATGGATCCGGTGCTGAGCGACAACACCCTGGAGGCAGCCTTTGAACTGGAAGACTACTGGAAAAAACTCCTCCTTGCCCTGGACAAGGTATTGGGACCGGAGGAAACACCCCACCTGGCGGATGCAGCCAGACTGATTGTGGATCGCAATCCGGTGCTTCTCATGAAAACCCGCAACCTGCTCAAGGCATTGGATGAGGACATCCAGCAGCGAACACAGCAAACCAGCACCATCATCCGCATTTCTTTTGCTATTGCCCTGATCATCGCCATCGGCATCATGCTATGGTTTTACCGGCGTGTACTGCGCCCCCTGAGCAGTTCTGTCGAGGGTTTCCGGCAGGCTTCTGCCGGTAATTTCAGCTACCAGGTTCCGGTATCTTCCGATGACGAAATCGGCTTTCTGGCGCTTTCCTTCAATCAGCTCTCCTCCCGGCTCAATACCATATTCGAACTTACCGCACGCTTGCAGGAAGGCAGTGACCTGAATGAAACCCTGGAATTCGTATCCCGTACCTTTCCGGAACTACTGCCTCTGGATTGGGTAGGTATATTGTTCGTATCCACCGACGGGCACATTCAACTTGAACGGGCATTCAGCGACGGCATACCGGATGAGCTGGGCATTCTGCGCTTCCCTCTGAAAAACACCTTGCTGGAGAAATGCCTGAACAGCGGCAAGCCTTTGCATATTCCAGACATTCAGAATGTATCTTTGCAAAACGCTTCCTATCGTTTTCTACAGGTACTTGCCGAGCGCCAGCGCCAGGATGCCATCTTCCTGCCCGTAACCTCGCAAAGCCCGATCCCTGGTGTACTGGTTTTCGCTACGCGTCAGGCTCATGCCTATCGGCCGGAACACACACAGCTGCTATCCAATCTGGCTACTGTCATCACCTTGAGTTTCAGCCGCACCCTGAAACTGGCGGAGCATGCCAGACTGGCCGCCATCGGGCAGTTCGTATCCAACATCGCCCATGAGATACGCTCTCCCCTGGCGACGGTGAGCATGGCGCTGGACTATTTTGAGAACACCAAGCTGCCTCATGCGGCGAACAAGCGGCTGCAACTGGCAGAACAGGAAATGGCCCGCATCAACCGCCTGCTGGCCGACATATTGCTGTATGCCCGGCCGTTGGTTCTGAACACGCAATCAACAGACATCTGCCCGATATTGGAAAAAGCAATCACCAGCCAGAAACCGCTGGCGGACAAACACCGGGTTCACCTTCATCTGAGCTGTCCCGGCGATACACTTCCCATGCATGCCGATCCCGACCGACTGTTGCAGATCTTTCTCAACCTGCTACGAAACGCCATAGAAGCGGCCACCCGGGGTTCAAGGATAACAATCGAGATCACCAGTGAAAATGCAAACAAGGTGGTACAGATAGCAATTCACAATCAGGGCGGATTCATATCACCCGGAAACATGGAAAGACTGTTCGAGCCTTTCTTTACCACCAAGGCAAATGGTACGGGATTGGGTCTGGCAATCGTGCGGCGCCTGGTTCAGGCCCATGGCGGAAGCATCGTGGCCACTTCAGAGCAAAACAACGGCACCACATTCGTGGTGCGCATACCGTGCATGTTATGAAGCTGCGGCCTGATTCTGCTCCACCCTGCTATCCAGTTCAGCGCGGGAAGGCCAGGCCTGGATTACTGCATTCACCAACGTGGCCAGGGGAATGGCGAAAAACACGCCCCAGAAGCCCCAGAAGCCGCCAAATACAAGAATGGCAACAATGATGGCGATGGGATGCAGGCTCACCACCTCGGAAAACAGCAGGGGTACCAGCACATTGCCATCCAGTGCCTGAATAATGAAATAGGCCAGAGCCAACCAGCCAAAATCTGCCGTCCAGCCCCACTGAAACCAGCCCACCACCAGCACCGGAAAAGTCACCACGGTCGCGCCAATATAGGGAATGATCACTGACAGGCCGACCAGTACCCCCAGCAGCATGGCGTACTGCAGGCCCAGTAGGGTGAAGGTTACATAGCTGGCAGACCAGACAATGATGATCTCCCAGAATTTGCCACGCACATAGTTGGAAATCTGGCCATCCACTTCCCGCCACACATGCAGGGCGATTTTACGATCCTGGGGGAGTGCACTGGTAAACCAGTTCAGAATCAAGCGCTTGTCTTTCAGAAAGAAAAACACCAGCAGGGGCATCAGCACCAGATACACCAGCAGGGTAATCACCCCGACTACAGATGCCAACGACCAGGACAGCACCTTCTGGCCGATATTACCGGCCTCACCACCAATCGTGGCGATTACTTCCTGCACTTGGTCGGCAGTTATCAGCTCCGGATATTTCTCCGGCAGCATCATCAGCGCCTGCTGGCCTTCCGCCAGCATGTTGGGCAGCTGCTGCACCAACTGGGTCACCTGGCGGGACAGCAGCGGCAGCAAACCAAACAGGATCAAGCCAAGGGCGATCAAAAACAGGATGAAGACGACAATCACCGCAAGCATGCGCGGAACACCCATGCGCTGCAGGGGAGCCACCAGACCTTCAAGAAGGTAGGCAATGACAATACTGGCCAGTACCGGCGCCAGCATGTTTCCCATGGTGACGATAATGATGAACCCCCCAAGTAGCAGGGACAACAGCACTACCAGTTGTGGGTCCGAAAACGTGCGTTTAAGCCATTGATAAATAACCTGCATGATCACGCCTAGGAATGGGGAAAACGGTTCAGATAGATTTGATAGTGCTCTTCAAAAAGTGCCTCAAGCTCATCGATGATCTGTGCTGCTGGCTGTCCCTGCAACATATGGGAAGTCATGAGCGAAGTCGCCCTGTCCAGCAAGGCATCACGATTGATCATGGGAAAAGTCCCGGTCAGACGGCGCATGGCCGCAACCACGGACTCTTCTTCCGGCCGTGGTATATCTTCGGGAGCCTGGATTTCAGACGCCAAAGAAGAGGCATTACCCTGCTCTTCCTGCTCCTGCTGCTGGCACAAAAATTCGGCAAACGCCTGCAAACTTGCACGGCGTGACACATCAAGACGGGAAAACAAGCGCAGCAGAAGACGCTGCTCCTTGGGTAAACTAACGGCAGGAGAAAGCAAGCTTTAGCTTCCCTTCTCGCAGTAACCGCGTGCAAACTCCAACAATTCATCCATGACTCGCACGCGGAACTTCTGCTTCTGATGCACAAAGGAAAACGGGCGGTGCATGGGGGGATCCAGCTCGATCACTTCCAGGGTTTTCAGCTTCAACTCCTTGGAAATGGTGGCTTCAGAAACAATGGATATGCCCATACCCGCTTCCACCGCGCCTTTGACCGCTTCCGGGCTGCCCAATTCCATGCTGATATTCAAGCCATCACTACAGCCTTTCGCATGACAGATATATTCCTCGATCACTTCCCTGGTTCCAGAACCCTCTTCCCGGCAAATAAAGGGGTATTCCATCAACTCAGACAGCTTCACCACTTTCTTCCCTGCCAACCGGTGCCCCTTGGGAACGATGGCGACAAGCTTGTCATCACGGCAGTTTTCCACCACCAGATTTTTGTTACCTACCTGGGCCTCGACCACACCCAGGTCAATTACATTGTTCTCCACCATGGAAACAATGCCTTCCGTATTCGATACCTTCAAATGAATAACCACATCTTCATACTTCCTGCGGAACTCCCCCAATAGGGATGGCAGCATGTACTCGGCCACTGTCGTACTCGCACCTATGGTCAGGGAACCACTGACTTCACCGGTCATATTCTTGACCATGTTTTCCATTTCCGCATACTGATCAAAGATCTTTTCCGCATAACCGTAGACCAAGGTGCCGGCCTCGGTCAGGCTGATGCGATTATGCGTTCGGTCAAACAGGCGGGTATTGAAGTATTCTTCCAGCTGACGCACCTGAAAAGTCACAGCTGGCTGGGTCATATGCAAGGTTTCTGCGGCCTTGGTAAAGCTCAGCAAGCGTGCAACAGTGAAAAATACCTGTAATCTACGGTCGGCCATAATGCTGTCTGCTCCAAATACCGGTAGTGCGGATCATCCCCCCATCGGATGTGGACTCCACAGACACCTGCAATAAATTCAATTTATATTATAGACTGCTAAAGCAGGAACTTGCCACAAAAAAGCAATGGATCCGTCGCTTTTGATCAAAACCAACCCGGGAAAAGCACGTTTGCCGAAGTAGAATAATGCTGGCATTTTCCTGAAAATTGACATAGCCTCTGAGGAAATACGTCATAAAGTATTAGGTGTGCCACGCAACTGTGTCAAATTCCACAGGTCAGCACCATGCACAGCAAAAAAATACGTTCCAGACAAAGGGAGACAAACCAGCATGAGAAAACCAACTATTCGCAAACCACTGGGGTTACTCATTGGCAGCATATTTGCCGCTACGGCTTTCAATGCACAATCCGCAGGTTTTGCCATTATTGAACAAAACGCCAGCGGCATGGGTAATGCATATGCTGGCGCCGCTGCCGTTGCCGAAGATGCATCCACCATATTCTTCAACCCCGCAGGCCTGACCAATCTGCAAGGCTCCCAGGTTGTCACCGCAGGGCATATCATCATTCCCAGCGCAGATTTCAGCAACCACGGCTCTTACGCCAACCCCATGCTTACCGGTGGCGCACCCATGGCCGGCTCACTCCCGGGCAGCAACGACAATGGCGGTGAAACCGCCCTGGTGCCGAACATGTACCTTTCCACCCAGTTGAGTGATCAGCTGTTCGCCGGCATCGGCATCAACGCCCCTTTCGGCCTGGCCACGAAGTACGACCATGACTGGGTAGGACGCTACCACGCCGTGCGTTCCGAAATCAGCACCATCAACATCAACCCAAGCATCGCCTACAAGGTCAATGACCGCATTTCCCTGGGCGGCGGCATCAGCGCACAGTACATCAGGGCCACCCTCTCCAATGCGGTTGATTTCGGCACTGTCTGTTTTGGGCTCGAAGGCAAGGGATTGATTCCCGCCGGCACCTGCTCCAGCGCTGGCGTGCTGCCCCTGCAGGCCGATGGCTACGCCAAGGTCAAAGGATCTGACTGGAGCTTCGGTTTCAACCTTGGCGCCATGATTCATGTCACCGATCAGACCCGCATCGGCCTGGCCTATCGCTCCAGCATCTCCCAGAGTCTCGATGGCGACGCCGACTTCCGCACGCCGGCAAACTTCCAGGCGATCCTGAACATGGGTATCCCCCTGTTCAGCGATACCGGCGCAACAGCCGACGTGGATCTTCCCGAATCCGCCTCCATCAGCCTGTACCATGCCTTCAATAACCAGTGGGCGATCCTTGCGGATGTCACCTGGACCAAATGGAGCCGCTTCGAGGAACTGCGCATCGATTATGACAACCCGATGCAGCCTGACTCGGTGCAACCGGAAAACTGGGACGACAACATGCGCTATTCCATTGGCGCCACCTACCGCCTCAACGAGAAACTGGTCTTTCGCGTAGGCGCTGCTTATGATGAAACCCCCATCAGCAGAACGCTGGATCGCACGCCGCGCATCCCCGGAAATGACCGCAAATGGCTCTCTGTAGGCTTGGGGTACAAACTGTCCGACAAGTTGAACATGGATGCCGGCTACTCGCATCTGTTCATCGATGATACAGACCTGGACTCGCTGGATCACAGCACCAGCCATCAGTTGATCGGCACCTATGATTCAGACGTAAACATCTTCAGCGCACAGCTGACCTACAAGTTTTAACCCGGATGTTTCACTCAGGAATCCGATGATCGTGCCAAGATTGTCGTTCAGAGGCGGATTTCCGATTGAATCAATAGCCTACGCTATTGATGATTGAGGAAATACCGTCTCTGGGCGGCAAGATCAGTGCGAGGGCGGACTCAAGCTGTGGCTCGGTTGCACTTTGCTAAAATTCAAATAATACCCATAGATAACAAGCACTTAACTTTATTTCTCGGTGACTGGGTGAAATATCCGGGTTAACGCCCCTCGTCTCTGGTTCAGGTAGAACCAAGACACTAAAAAGCCGCCATCAGGCGGCTTTTTATTAACCCGGCAACCAATATATGTCATATTCAGTTGCCGGGTAAATAGCGTAGAAAGGCTACAGGCTGGCCTGCATTCTACATGTACATGCAAATATCCGCGTCTCCAGCAAATTCGAAGAAGCGAGCAGCACCCGCCAGTTCTATGCCGTCGATGAACTCGGAGGGATTCATGTCGAACAGCTCTACGGTCATGTTGCAGGCGATAAACCGGACTTCAGCTTCCTGGCTCAGCTCGCGCAACTCTGTGAGGCTGGCTACGCCCTTGGCCGCCATCTGTTTTTTCATCATGGAAGTCATCATGGCTTCCATACCGGGCAGGGCGGTTACCAGCACGGGCATCCACTTTTCCATACCGCCGGGCATGGGCATTCCCGGATTGCCCAGAGGCGTAACGCGCAGGTGATCCAGGTCTTTTTTCAGCAGCTGCAGGCCGTAAAAAGTAAAAAAGATCTCCACTTCATAACCAAGAGCCGCCGCTGTGGAGCCGAGAATAAACGGTGGATAGCCCCAGTCCAGGGTTCCTTTGGTGGCAATAATCGCCAGTTTTTTCTGTTCCATTGGTTTTCTCCCCTGCGTGAAAACGCAGTATCAGAAATCAACAGGCAATCAGGCCTTCTTGATCAGGAAATGGAATTTTCCGCCCTCTTCCTTGGATTCCATCAGCTCATTGCCGGTCTGCTTGGAAAAAGCTTCGAAATCTTTTACCGAACCAGGGTCAGTGGCAATAATGTGCAGTACTTTTCCTGAATCCAGCGCTGCCAGCGCTTTTTTGGCCCGCAGAATGGGAAGGGGACAGTTCAGACCGCTAGCATCGAGTTCATCATCAAAATCAGCCATGGAAGTTCTCCAGTGTTTGTGGGTTTAAATAACAGTGCTTTCTTATATTCTAACTTTACGAAAAAGGCAAGCACCATAGGTAAATTATGAGCTCACAGGGCGGTTATTTCATAGCCGTTTCGCGCCCAGTCCATAATGCCGCCACGCAGATTGTAGGTGTTATCCACACCCTGCTGCGCAAGAAAGGCGCAGGCATGATAGGAGCGCGCTCCACTGCGGCAGTACAGGACAATGTCCTTGTCTTTGGGAAGATCCTGCAATTTCAGGGGGATAAGATGCATGGCCAGATGCTCTGCCGTCGGCAACACACCTTGCTGCACCTCTGCATCACTGCGAATGTCCAGTAATACAATATCTTCGCCCGCATCCAGCCGTTTTTTCAGCTCGGATACGTCGATTTCTTTGATTTGCATTCCCACCTCGGGTCAGGCCGATGGCAATTTGAATATGTGTAGTATATTATAATATCCTCATATAAGCAATGAATGGATGGTATAAACACTAATAATAGTGCAGTTTTTATAATGTGAAACAACTGCTTAGGGAACCTCTGACTATTAACCCGGCAACAATACGCCTCGCATTCAGGGCTTCAGGCCCGCAGCGGAACAAGGCACTGTACACAGGCAAGGGCTATTTCCTTGTCAAGCACTGCAACGCAGTTATCGGGCATTTCAATTGCAAGATACGAGTTCATGACTTATTCAGAGGTTCCCTTATGCTAAACTTTCACGACCTTCCGATCCATCACCTCAAATAGCCTGGTTTAGACGCAATGGATTTTCTTCCTGTTTTTCTTGATATCAAATCCAGACCTTGCGCCGTTATCGGTGGTGGCGATGTTGCTGCACGCAAGGCCAAGCTGCTTCAGGCAGCACAGGGGCAGGTTACGGTGATCGCCCCGGCACTTGGCAAAACGCTTAAAACCCAAATGGAAAATGGAAAAATCACCCATCTGGCGAAAGAGTATTCTCAGGTTCCGTTGGATGGATATGCACTGATCATTGCCGCTACCGACAATGCCGTTGTCAATCAGCAGATTGCCGAAAGCGCCCGGCAGCACAATATTCCGGTAAACGTGGTGGACAACCCGGATGCTGGCAGTTTCATCATGCCCTCCATCATCGACCGCTCGCCTGTGATTGCCGCCGTCTCCACCGGCGGCGCATCGCCGGTTCTCGCGCGCCTGATCCGTGCACGTCTGGAATCCCTGATCCCCGCAGGCTACGGACGCCTGGGGGAGCTCACCGCCCGCTACCGCAAGCGCGTGAAAGAGGCTTTTCAAACCATCGGCGAGAGAAGGCGCTTCTGGGATCACATTCTCCAGGGCAGCGTGGCGGAAAGAGTTTTTTCCGGCCACATGGAGGAGGCCGAAGCCGTGCTGGAAAAAGAGCTGCGGGAGTTTTCCGCCGACGGCAGCATGGGCGAGGTATATCTGGTCGGTGGCGGCCCCGGCGATCCGGATCTTCTGACCTTCCGCGCCCTGCGCCTGATGCAGCAGGCGGATGTGGTGGTCTATGACCGCCTGGTCGCCCCCGCCGTGCTGGAGATGGTGCGCCAGGACGCCGAGCGCATCTATGTGGGCAAGGAGCGCGACCGCCACGCCATGCACCAGGAAGAAATCAACGCACTGCTGGCAAAGCTCGCCAAAGAGGGAAAACGAGTGGTGCGCCTCAAGGGCGGCGATCCCTTCATCTTCGGCCGCGGCGGCGAGGAAATCGATACCCTGGCAGAACAGGGCGTGCCTTTTCAGGTGATTCCCGGCATTACCGCGGCATCCGGCTGCGCTACCTATTCCGGCATTCCCCTTACCCACAGGGACTACGCCCAATCCGTTACCTTCGTTACCGGCCATCTCAAGGATGGCAGCATGAATCTCAACTGGCATCAACTTGCCCAACCCCACCAGACCATCGTGTTCTACATGGGGCTGATGGGGTTGCCGGTAATCGTGGAAAAACTGATTGCACATGGCGTTCCGGAAAACATGCCCATTGCCCTGGTGCAGCAGGGAACCACCCATATGCAACGGGTGTTTACCGGCAATCTGAGCAATATCCTGGAACTGGTGGAAAGAGAGCAACCCAGGCCACCGACCCTGATCATGGTGGGAGAAGTAGTGCAGCTGCATGAAAAGCTGTCCTGGTACAAGGGAAAGGATACAGACCGGCAGCGCGCCTGATTTTGCCATCCACGGCAATGCCGTTTATAGTGCTGTTCGTACAACTTTCCCCCTTCGGCTGTTCAATGCAATAGCATCAGGAACGCAGACAAACCATGCCTATCCCCGCCAATCATCCACAGCGTTTTCAGCTGGCCAATGAAGTACATGCCCGGCCTTATGCATCCATCCATATCCCGGCGCGGGCCAGCCATCTTGCGATCTTGCTGAATGCCAAACAGCGGCAGGAGGACCGCAAAGCGCTGGGCGCGCTTTGCGAGCGCTATCTCGTCCCGCCCCCACCGCCGGAAGCGGATCATTTCAATGGTGATTTCGGTTCGTTTCAGCTGCGCTGGGAGCTGCATACCGAATTCAGCACCTACACCTTTTATACCACGGGTGACTGTACCGATCCGTTTGCCGAAACAGCATTGCGCAGTGTGCCGGACGTCTGGCTGGAAAGTCTGCCAGGGCAGGTAATTGCTGCCATACATACGGGTATGATCTGCAAAGGCAAGGACAATGAGGAGCGCCAACCCATCGACCTGGATGCTATCAGCCCCCTGTTCGAAGGCAATACCCTGATCGGATCGGAAGTGGCTGGCGGAGTCGCCAGCGCGCTGACCGACTTCCGCATCCACGCCGATGGCTTCAGCCGGCTCCTGGTGATTGACCATGGCATCTTCAGCAGTCGCCAGGCCGGTCGCTTGCTGCAGCGCCTGTTCGAGATCGAGGTCTACCGCATGATGGCGCTGCTGGCCTACCCTATGGCGCGCAAAATGCTGCCGGAACTGAACGAAAGGGATCAGCGCCTGCTGGACATCACCATGGCCATGTCGAAAAACGGCGACCCGTCGGCATTGCTGGACAAACTGACCACATTGGCCACGGAAGTCGAGTACAGCCGCTCATCGAGCCACTTTCGCCTGGAAGCGGCCCAGGCCTACATCGAGCTGGTCAACAACCGCATCGAGGATCTGCGGGAAGTGCGCATCCAGGGTCTGCAGACCTTTCGTGAATTCATGGATCGGCGTCTGACGCCTGCAATGAACACCTGCAGATCGGTCAACAAACGCCAGAACACGCTATCGAAACGGATTTCCCAGACCGGGCAGTTGCTGCGCACCCGCGTGGACATCACCCTTGAGCGGCAGAATCAGTCCCTGCTGGAGTCCATGGACAGGCGCGCCCGGTTGCAGCTACGCCTGCAGGAAACCGTAGAAGGCCTGTCGGTTGCCGCCATTACCTACTACCTGGTCAGCCTGGTCGGCTATCTGGCAAAAGCCGCAAAAACTGCCGGCATGTCCATCAAGCCGGAGCTGGTGATCGGCATTTCCATTCCTGTAGTTGCCGGGATTTTGATTCTCGGCGTCCGCTGGATACGAAAAAAGGTCGAAAAGGCGCAGGCCAAAATCGACGAACCCCCTGCTTGAGGCGTGCCATACAGACTCATACCGGATCAACCCAACCTTCAGGGCGCAACTGATCTTCACGCAATCTCGGCGTGAAGTATTCATCCGCATCATCCAGATCCACATTGCTGCCCTGCCCATCGACCAGGGGCAGGTCATAGTCCTTCCAGCCGCGAATTCCGGTCTGCAGGGAAGCCACGTTCTTGAAGCCCAGCACCTGCAGGGAGTTGGCGGCCAGTACGCTGCGCTGGCCCGAGCGGCATACCACCACCACTTCCCGCTCTCTGGCCATGACCAGCTCCGGCTCGGTTTCTTCGTAGTCCCATTCGCAGGCGGATTCCAGGATACCGCGGGGCACCAGCAGGGAGCCCTGGATATGCATGGCTTCATATTCATAGGGTTCGCGTACATCCACCAGCAGGATATCCGGGTTGTCCTGCAGCCGTTCTTCAAGATCCCAGGGCATATGCTCCTTGACGGTACTCAAACAGTCTTTTACCAGTTCCAGAAAACGCTTCATTGGTTTTTTCTCACTCGGTTACATCATTGCTTTTTTCAGTTGAATTCATCTTTCCGGCAAAATTTCTGTTCCACCGCGATCACTGCGGCTTCCACCCGGGAATGCACGTCCAGCTTGCGCAATATGGCTTTTACATGCAGTTTCACCGTGCCGTCGGAAATCCCCAGATTTCTTGCGATCACCTTGTTGCTTTGCCCCTCGGCCAGCAGGCAAAGAATTTCCTGCTCCCTGGGGGTCAGCTGATCCATGGCGGATTCGCTCTTCGCCGGTTTGTCCCCACGCACGGCTCTGGCCAGCACCATGGTCAGTTCATTGGCCACCACCGTCTGCCCGGAGACAATGTCGTTCAGGGAGCGGATCAGGTCATCCGGCTCCATGTCTTTTAGCAGATACCCCTGGGCGCCGCATTGCAAAGACGCAATCACATCGGTTTCCACCCGGCTGGTGGTAAGGATGACAACAGGCATCTGCTGCCCCTTGTCACGCAGGATCTGCAATACTTCCAGACCGGACATTTGCGGCATGCGCATATCCAGCAGCACCACATCCGGCTGCGTCTCCAGCACCAGCGCAATGCCGACCTCGCAGTCGCCGACGGCATCCACCACTTCCAGCCCGCGTCGTTCCAGCAGTTCCCGCAGGCCGATGCGGAACAAAGCATGGTCATCAATCAGTAGTATTCGCATCAGCTTACCCATTTCCTGTCGATGTCCCGCAAACGCACTTCGGGCGCATAGATCAATTCCACCCGGGTGCCCTCACCCACTTCACTTTCGATTCGCAGCTTCCCCCCCAGGCGCCTCGCTCGCTCTTCCATAATGGAAAGGCCAATATGCTCCCCAGGGTGGCCTTCTCTGGCCTTGCCTTCGAATCCCACACCATCGTCTTCGACCAGAAAAACATAGGAGCCGGCGCGGCAGGTCAGCAACACCCGCACCGTATGGGCCTGGGCATGTTTGCGTATGTTGGCCAGGGATTCCTGCACGATGCGCAGTATCTGCATCTCTTCCGTGGAAGAGAGTTTTGGTTGCACGCATTCCTGCTGGTAGTAGGTCGCTATTCCGGTTTCCGAGGAAAAGCGCTGTACCAGCTTTTCAAGGGCGGCACTCAGATCCCGGCCATCCATGGAGGCGCGAAAGCTGTTGAGCAGTTCACGAAGCTCTGTATGCGCTTCGTCCACACCGTTGCGAATGCGCTCCAAATCACTGGACACCAGTTGGCAACCCTGCTCCTGTTGCAGGCTGTCTTCCACCATACGGATCTGAAAGCGCAGGCTGGCCAGGGTTTGTGCCAGGGAGTCGTGCAGCTCATGAGCCAGGGCATTGCGCTCTTCGTAGATAGAAAGACGGTGGGCATTTTCATCGGAGCGCTGCTTGGCCACTGCCATGCCAAGATGGCTGCCTACGGTTTCCAGCAGCTCCAGAATATCCTCCCGATCTGACACGCCGGGTCGCTGCACATAAATATCGTATTGCCCCAGAATGTCTCCATGGTATTCCAGGGGAACAGAGATCAGTTCCACTTCCTGCACTGAATGCATTTTTCTTCCCAGCTGTTTGACGCAGTATTGCACCTCATGCCTGCAGCACACATCTCCAGGAGAAAGCACCAGGCCACAGGGACAGATTTCCAAAGGCAGCAACTCTGCCTCCCGCTGCAGCTGGTCATCCAGGCCAATTGCACCCACCAGACGCATACGTCCACCCAGCTGCACCACTTTTGCGCTAATGGCCAGACCATTGACCATTTCCTTGAACACCCGCAGAAAGCGCACCAGCAGTTCATCCAGATCTTCCACCCGGTTGATGGTGGCGGCCACATCGTAAAGGATTTTCAGCGATGCCGTCTTTTGCGCCAGTCTGGCAGTATGCCGGGCGATGCGGCTGTCCATGTCTTCATACAGATCCATCAGTTCCCGGGTGATGCTGTCGATGTCCTGCACCATACCGCTGAACACACCAGTATCTCTGCTCGGCAAAGCCGCACCCGGCTCCCCTTGGGAGACTTGCGCCACAGCGGTTTCAAGCGCCACTAGGGGTGCGAGCAGCTGGCGCTTCATCTGCAGCAGGAATCCCGCCAGGCCAAACAGTACCAGGCCACCGACCGCCACCAGCAGATACATGCCGGTGCTGCCCAGTCCCTGATTATACAAGCCAAACAGGGCAATCATGCCGCCAGCCACCACCCCGGCACCCAGTACCAGCAAAGGTGGCAGCAAACGGCCAGAGCGCAATATTTGCCAAATGCCAGGCGCTGTCTCCTCTTGTTCAGGTTTCACCGGCTTCTCCCAGGGCAGATGCTATCGCCTGTTCCTGTTGGCGGGACAATTCCTCTCCCAGTGCTTTTCCCTGCCAGCCCTGTTCCTGCAATCGAGCCGCATCCACGCCAAGCATGGCAATCCTGGCCTGCTCCAGCAGTGGCAGCACTTGCTCCGCCAGCTGCGGCATACAGATTTGGGCAAGCAGGCCAAGCTCGGAGTAATGGTTACGGAAACGCTGCAGATACTGGTGATAATCCTGCGCACTTTTCTCTGGCAACCGGGCTAGCAGGGCGCGGGCCTGCAACCAGCTCTCTAACAATAGTGCAGTTTTCTTGTCCACGCCCAGCCTGCATGTCAGCTGCCTGGGGGGACAGTCGGCATCCACGGCATACTGCATGACACTGACAAACCGCAGTGACAGGCTCACACCCTTTGCCGCAGCTCGCTTCAGGACGGCTATTGGCTCACCATCCCCTTTTTCTCCCTGTGCTACGGCATCAGCAAGCACCGGAAACAACTGTTCCAGCGCTCCACAGTCGTGCAACACCTGAAAAAATCGCCAGGGTTGCTCTTCCATCAGCGCCTTGGCCATTTCCTGCCAGATTCGCTGTCCCTGCAGGTGCTCAAGTTCCCCGGCTGCCACCATTTCCTTCATCAATGCACGGGTTTCGTGGGCAATACGAAACCCCCGACTGCCAAAACGAGCCGAAAATCGCGCAATACGCAGCAAACGTACGGGATCTTCAGTAAAAGCAGGGGTAACATGGCGCAATATCCCACATTGCAGATCTTTCTGCCCGCCAAAGGGATCGATGATGGCTCCCTGCTCATCCTCCGCCATGGCATTGATGGTGAGGTCGCGGCGGGCAAGGTCCTGTTCCAAGGTGACATCATGGCCGGTTTCCACGGAAAATCCATGGTATCCGGAGCCAGTTTTGGTTTCACGCCGAGCCAGGGCGTACTCCTCCCCGGTTTGCGGGTGCAGAAACACGGGAAAAGCACCTGATACCGGCTGAAATCCCAGCTCCAGCATATCGTCTACAGTGGCGTCAATCACCACCCAGTCACGATCTGTCACAGGCAAACCCAGGCGTTTGTCACGAACAGCACCGCCAACCAGATAAATCTGTAGAGTTGGATTTCCTGCGCTTGATTGTGAATTGTCAATGCCCATGTATTAGAATACTATGATATATTAAATTAAATCCTATGATTACCCAGGCACAGGAACATGTTACCCATATTATTCGGATTGGTGTCCGCAATGCTCTTTTCCATCATCACTTACATGATGTATGGTTTGGAGGGCGTAATGACTAGGGATTGGATTGACCAGGCCTTCTGGGGATTCATCCTCACAGGCGTGGCAATCGGCATGGTCAATGCAATCTGGCGCTGTCTGCCCTGCCAGTTGAGCAAGCTCGCTCACAATGAAAGGCTCACTGACATCTGGTGCAGCACCTGCAAGCAACAGCCCTGAATCTGCAGTTTTGGGGCAAATTATTTTCATCGAAGCTCCTGCTTGTTGCGGGCTGAATTTTTCTCAGCCCGTTTTTTTTGCTGCAGATCCCACATCTCCGCATAGACGCCAGCCTGGGCCAGCAACTGTTGATGGGTGCCGCGTTCACGAATCCTTCCCTTTTCCATCACCAGTATTTCATCCGCATCCACGACAGTGGAAAGCCGATGCGCCACCACCAGCGTGGTATGGTGCTGCGCCACCTGCACCAGGGTTTCCTGAATCGCCTGCTCGGTCTTGCTGTCCAGAGAAGATGTGGCTTCATCAAACACCAGGATCTGCGGCCGTTTGAGCATGGCTCTGGCAATGGCAACCCGTTGCTTCTCGCCACCAGAAAGCTTCAGCCCCCGCTCACCCACCATGGTGTCCCAACCATCGGGCAGGCTTTCGATGAAGGCCCGGATATGCGCCATCTCCGCCACTTGCTCCACTTCCTCACGGCTGGCGGATATGCGCCCATAGGCGATATTGTAGTAAATCGTGTCATTAAACAGCACCGTATCCTGGGGCACGACACCAATGGCGGCACGCAAACTGGCCTGGGTGACATCCCGTATATCCTGGCCATCGATGCGTATGGCGCCGCCGCTCACATCATAGAAGCGATACAGCAGGCGGGCAATGGTGGACTTGCCTGCACCACTATGCCCGACAATAGCAAGCTTCTTCCCCGGCGGCACTTCAAAATCCACCCCCGACAGAATCTTACGCTCCGGCTGGTAGGAAAAATTCACCTGTTCGAATCGGATGCGTCCTCCTTTCAGCTGCAATGGATGCGCATCGGCGGCATCGCGTATTTCCGGTTCCCGCTCCAGCAATTTGAAGATCAAATCCATGTCCGCCAGCGCATACTTGATCTGACGATAGACGATACCCAGAAACCCTAGGGGAATAAACAGCTGCAGCATAAAGGCGTTTACCAACACTAGATCCCCGATGCTCATATCACCACTGGTAACGCCCCGTGCAGCGAAAATCATGACCAGTGTAACCCCGACGGCAATCACCGCTCCCTGGGCAAAATTGAGTATGGACATGGAAGTCTGGCTTTTTACCGCCCATTGCTCCCAGGCATTGAGCTTGCTGTCGAAGCGCTCCACCTCCAGCTTTTCATTGCCGAAATATTTTACGGTTTCATAATTGATCAGGCTATCCATGGCCCGGGAATTGGCCTCGGAATCCAGTTTGTTCATGTGGTGGCGGAAATCCATGCGCCACTCGGTAATCGCCACCGTTACCAGCGCATAGACCAGTACCGTGCCAAAGGTGATGAGCATGAATACCGAATCGTACTGGGTAAACAAAATGGCACCGACCAGCACGAACTCCACCAGGATAGGAAGAATGCTGAACGCCATGTAGTTGAGAATCTGTGCCACCGAGCGCGTGCCGCGCTCGAGATCCCGGCTGATGCCCCCCGTCTGGCGCTCCAGGTGAAAGCGCAGGGAAAGATTGTGCAAATGCTCCAGCACCCGGGTGGACAAACGGCGCATGGCCCGGTAGCGCACCTTGGCGAAAACCACATCCCGAAGCTCGTTGAACAGGCTAGCGGAAAGCTTCAGCGCACCATAGGCCAGCAACAAACTCAGGGGCAGCACCAGCAGCCGTCCCGGCTGGGTTTCCAGGGCATCCACGATATGCTTGAGCGCCAGGGGCACCCCCACATTGGCTACCTTGGACAACACCAGGCACCCCAGGGCGAACAGCGCCCTCCCGCGAAATTCCCAGAGAAACGGCAGCATATTCCGCAGGTTATGCAGATCGCGGCGATTCTTGTGTACTTGCGGGGCCTGCCCCTGAGCATGATTCATGTTATACTGAAAAATAAAATTAACTCTTAAAAATCAGGGATTTCCGATCCCTGCAACCAAGCAGCCCATCATAGCAAAAGCGGAGACTCCCGGTGGAAGAACCACAAGATTCACTCAGTAACTGCAGCGCCAGGGAACCCTTCGCCCTTCAGGTTCTGGGGGACAGCATGGAGCCGGAGTTTCCGGACGGCTGCATCATTGTGCTCGATCCTTCCGATCAATGCATTCACGGCATGTATATCATGGCCATGGTGGAAGGCGTGCGGTGGTTCCGCCAGTACATCAGGGACGAAGAAGGAGAACGGCTGGTTGCCCTCAATGACCTGTACCCGGAAATTCCGCTGCAGGATCTGGAGTGGAAACCCGAAGCCATCGCCATACAGCGTAATATCAAGCGGGAAGTGAAACAGTACAGCTATTAACCATGTATATTGCAAGAACCCTGTTTTTTCTGCTTCTGCTTGCACTCACCAGCGCCTGCAATGATGCCAAAGCACCCTCCCCGGCATCGAAGCAGAACAAGGCATCTCCGGTGCTGGTGGAAGTTGCCCGGGTGCAAAAGCGAACTGTTGCAGGCAAGTGGCGGCGCTCCGGTACGCTTGCCTATCGCCATATCCTGCGCGTACATACCCAGGAAGAAGGGCGCCTTGCCAGCCTTCCTTGGTTTGAAGGGGACAGGGTCAACCAGGGAGATACGCTGGCCACCCTGAACAACGAGCTCCTCAAGGCGGAATTGAAAAAAGCCAAAGCCACACGCTCCATGGCTACGCGCAGGGTTTCCCGCCTGGAGCGTTTGAGGAAGACCAAAGCCACATCGGAAGAGGATCTGATCGAGGCACAAACCGAACTGGAGCTTGCCCAAACCGAAGTGGAAATACTGGAAACGCGCCTGGGCTATACCACCATCAAAGCACCTTTTAACGGCATCATCACCCGCCGGCTGGCCGAGCCCGGCGATGCAGTACCCCGCAACCACCACCTGCTCACCCTGGCCGACCCCCAGTCACTGATCGCCAGGGTGGCCGCTCCCGTGCAGCTGCTGGTGGATCTGAATCCTGAAAGCGATATTGAAGTACAGCTGGATATACCCGATTCACAACCGCTCACGGGCAGGCTGCAACGTATCTTCCCCACTCTGGATCCGCAAAGCCGACAGGGTACAATCGAAATCAAGCTGAACGATCCGCCAGGCATGGCCCGGGCAGGACAGTTCGTACGGGTAAAACTGGCAGGCATTGCAAGAACACGCCTCATGATCCCCTTTACCGCCCTGCGCACAGACCGGCAGGGCGAGTATGTCTACACAGTAGAAAACAACAAGGTGGCGCGAAAAGACATCACCAGCGGGGAGCGGTTTGATGACTGGCTGGAGGTGATCGAAGGCCTGAAAGCGAGTGACCGAGTCGTCAAACGTGGATTTACAAACCTGAAAAGCGGTACGTTGGTCACAGTTTTAAACGAAACATAGTGCTAGTTGATCTTAATCATAGCGTACTCTTGTGTCTTGCTGAATACTCCACATGCGCCGGCCATACAGGGCTATCAGATCCTATTCCGCTATGCCCTTATTGATCTGTATTGAGCCGGATCCCGCATAAGACAGATCTACACCAATCGCACGGATGCCCGCGTTGTTAATTTACAAACGCGCTCGTTTGTCACGTCAAGTGAATGGCGGATAAAGACAATTTGTCTTTACGACTTTCATGGAAAATTGCAATCAATGGCCACGAAACCTGTTCAAGATTCGGGTGGGCGATGTTTTACCAAGTGCTGTTATTCAATTCGATGGGCGGAAACTCATGAAACCACAAAGATACCTGCTTCTTCTCGCTTGCATCATGCCATTTTTCTTTTCCGGAAATATCCAGGCGGCTCCCCCCGCAAAACCCGGCCTTTCCATGGGTGACGCCATCAACAAGGCCGGTCGCCAGCGCATGCTCTCGCAGCGCATCGTAAAAGCCTATGTACTGGTCGGAAGAAAAGTCATGCTCAGCGCAAAAATGCAACTCACGGATGCAGTAGCCCTGTTCGAGAAACAGTTGGCGGAACTTACGGATTTCGCCACCACCGATGAGGAAAGAAAAACCATTACCGAAATCACCCGCCTGTGGAAAAAGTACAAAGTGCTGGCAACTGCAAAACCCACCAAGGAAAAAGCAGTGGAGCTGACCGCCATGTCTGACGAAGTGCTGGCGAAAACACACAAGTTCGTCTTGTTGCTGGAAGACCGCTCGGGAACCAGTGTGGGGAAGCTGGTCAATATCTCCGGACGGCAGCGCATGCTCTCCCAGCGAATCGCAAAATTCTACGTGCTCAGGAGCTGGGGACTGGATCAGCCCGAGTATGAAGTCGGCCAGAACAAAGCCATGGCAGAATTCACCAATGCCTTGCAACTGCTGCAGGGCGCAGCGGAAAACACTTCGGAAATCAACGACGCACTGGAAAAAGTGGAGCAGGATTGGAACACCTTCAAGATCAGCAAACAACTGAAAGGCGGCAAGTATATTCCATCTCTGGTCGTCCGTTCCCTGGACAAGATACTGGCGCAGATGAATTACATCACCGCCCTGTACACCAACATTGCCCGATAATCTTTGCCCTGTTGTCGCCCCCTTGTAGCAGGAGGGGCGGCAACACCCCCGCAAACCAGTTCCGTGCATTGCCAAACCCTTCTCCATAGGCTAACTTGCAGGAAACAATGAGCAAAGGCTCCCCATGCATGCCAGCCACCCATTCCTGCGCAAATGAAAAAGCCGCAATTATCTGACCGTGGCGGCATCGCCCGTTGGTCTGTCCATCACCCGGTTGCGGTGGTTATGCTGACGCTGGCCGCCGTGGTGCTGGGGCTGTTTTCTCTGGACAGCCTCAAGATCAGCCTGCTGCCACATATTATCTATCCCAGCATCGGGGTACGCATCAATAATCCCGGCGTGCCTGCAGGCATCATGGAGGATCAGGTCACCCGCCAGTTGGAAGAACAACTGGCCATTACCGAGGACGCTATTCATATCCGCTCGGCTACCCGTGAAGGACGAAGCGCAGTGGATCTCGACTTTGCCTATGGCAAGGACATCGATATCGCATTGCGCGACGCCTCTACGCGCCTTGATCGTGCCAAACGCTTTCTGCCGGACAGCATCGAGCCTCCTGTTATCTACAAGCGTGACCCATCCCAGCTACCTGCTGCCGAATATGCCATCAGCTCCAGCATCCTGGATCCGGTAAGCCTGCGTGACTGGGTGGATTATTCACTCGGCAAGTGGCTGATCAATGTACCAGGCGTGGCCGCCGCGGAAGTGGCGGGAGGGCTGCGCAGGGAAATCCAGATCGTCGCAGACCACGAACGTCTGCTTGCCCATGGGCTGGATGTCTTCGATGTAGAAGAAACTCTGCGGGCAGAAAATCGGGATGTCGCCAGCGGACGCCTGCGGGGAACATCCACAGAAACCCCGGTACAGACGCTGGGACGGCTGCACCAGGCCAGCGATATCGAACGCCTTCCTCTTTACCTGAAAAACAGGCAGCAGGAATTCCAGTCCATAGAGCTGGGGTATCTTGCAAAGATCATTGATGGGCATGAAATACCACGCTTGCATATTCGCCTGAATCAACAGACGGCGATCAAGCTATCCATCCAGAAACAACCACAGGCCAACACCGTATCCGTAGTCGATGGTGTAAACATGCAGATTGCCCAGCTACAGGCCAGAAAGCTGATTCCTGCAGACGTACAGATCGTGCCCGTCAATGATGAAGCCAGGCATATCCGGCGTTCCCTGAACAATGCAATTACAGCAGCCCTCAGCGGAGCCGTACTGGCCATGCTTGTGGTATATCTGTTTTTAGGCAGCATCCGCCGCACGCTCATTATCGGCAGCGCCATCCCCATCGCCATCCTGGTGGCAATCACCCTCATGTCTTCTGCGGGTCTGACTTTGAACATCATGACCCTTGGCGGGCTGGCGCTGGGCGTCGGTATGCTGGTAGACAGCACCATCGTCATGCTGGAAAACATCTATCGCCATCAGCGTAGTGGCGAAACCGGAGCAGCAGCAGCCAGCGCTGCATCTGCAGAAGTCACCAGTGCCATCTTTGCTTCCACCTCCACCAACCTCGCTGCGGTGCTTCCCTTCCTGTTCATCGGCGGTTTGATCGGCTTGCTGTTTCAGGAATTGATCATCACCATTTCCGCTGCCATCGGGGCCTCCATGATCGTCGCACTGACCTTGGTGCCCGCCCTCGCCGCTCGCATCCCCGCCACAAGGGAAGGCTGGTTGCGGAGTAGAATCAACCACGTTATCGCACAACTGCAAAACACCTATGCACGGCTGTTACACCACACACTGAAATGGGGCTGGCTGGTCATTCTCGTGTTTCTGATGCTTTTTGGCATCACTGTCAAAGAGCTGCTGCAACCCATGTCCACCTTTCTGCCCCGCATTGACGATGGGCGCGTCGGCATCTATCTGACAGCTGACCGGGGCATCAATGTGGAGGAAATGGATGTCATCACCAGCCGCATCGAACAACTGGTGCTGGAACAGGAGGAAGCCGCTTCTGTACTCACTACCGTGGGCGGGTTCACCTTCGGGCGATCACGTTACGAAACCGCCAATCGAGCAAACCTTCAAATCCAGCTCAAGCCTGCCAGCCAGCGTATGAGCAGCAGGCAGTGGGTGAAAAAACTGCGGAAGCTGACCGGGGATCTGCAACTGGCAGGGGTGCAAATCCACATCCGCCAGCGCGGCATTCGCGGCCTGCGCATTGGCCGTGGCGATGATGACATCAGCTTCCATGTCAGAGGCGCAGACCTTGAAGTGTTGAAGGAAATTGGCCGGAAAATGACGGATAAACTGAAAGAGGTGCCCGGCCTGCGCAACATCAAGCAGTCCAATGCAGACGTCACCATGGAGTTATCGATAAAGCCAAACCGGGAAACATTGCTGCAGTTTGGCCTAAGCATGGACAGTATCGGCAAGGCAGTTCGCTACGCACTGGAAGGGAGGAAGATCAGCAGCATGATTGATGCAGACCGAAGCATCGACATCATTCTGAAGCTTGATCCCAGAGAAACAACCACTGCTGGCGATCTGGAGAACATCATCTTGATGGGAGAAGCCGGAGGCATGGCTGTTCCGGTGCGCCTTGGAGAGTTGGCGGATATCGCGCTCAAACCGGCACCGGTCACCATTATCAGGGAGCAGCAACAACGCATTGTGGAAGTCAACACCACGCTGGAACAGGGTTTCAATATGGAACAAACCATTCGCCATGCGCAAAGCCTGCTGGATGAACTGCAATTACCCGAAGGCTATACGCTGTACGAAGGGGGAACCCTCAAAACCCTGCAACAAAGCAAGGAAACCGGATACAAGCTGCTGGCTTTGGCACTGTTTCTGGTGCTGGTGGTAATGGCGGTTCAGTATGAATCTCTGCGGAATCCCCTGATCATCCTGTTCGGCGTGGTGTTTTCCCTCATCGGCGTGGCGCTGGGTTTGAAATGGACCAATACCCCGATTTCCATGCCGGTATGGCTGGGCATGATCATGCTCGCCGGTATCGTGGTGAACAACGCCATCATTTTGGTGGAGTATATCGAGATCAAACGCGCCCAGGGGCTTCCCAAAATACAAGCCATCGTTGAAGCCGCCCGCCTGCGGCTACGACCGATTCTCATGACCACTCTTACAACGGTAGTGGGCATGTTGCCCCTGGCGCTGGCATGGGGGCAGGGTTCTGAAATGCTCCAACCCCTGGCGATCACCATCGTATCCGGGCTGTCTTTTTCCATGCTGGTAAGCCTATTGCTGATTCCCAGCAGCTATCGCTATTTCGGCAGCGCTGATCAGCCGGTGGAACCATCATCTCCCTCACAGCCTTCGGCAAGGGCAAGCAACAGCCCGGCGATCCCCGGCGCCGATCCCAGATAAGGCGCAAGATGAATGGCAATATGCGGATGGGACTTACGGGCCTTCTCCACACCCGCCGGAATGTCTTCACTGGCATGCCGGCCTGCAGACAGAAAGTAAGGCAATACCACCACCTGGTCGGCGCCAAGCTGTATACACTGCTCTATCCCTTCAGGAATGGAAGGCTCGGCCAGTTCCAGAAAACCGGCTCTTACTATTGCAAATTCCTTACCCGCTTTTTCTTCCTGCAGGCGCTCGCACAACATTCGCACTTCGTCATTCGATGCAGAACGGCGGCTGCCATGAGCTACCACAAGCAATGCCTTCATGGCTGCAGGCTCTTGATCGCCACTTCATAGACATCAGGAGAGACGGATTTCCGGCTGCCAATCCGCTCCAGCTGCACCCTTGCCAGCTGCTGACGATTCTCATCATAGCGCCGCCAGCGCGACAGATTCCGCAACAGCCGTGCGGCAATTTGCGGATTGATTGCATCCAGCTCAAGAACTTTGTCCACCAGAAAGGCGTAACCCGCTCCATCTGCTACATGGAAACGCATCGGGTTTCCCCCTGCAAAACCACCAATCAGCGCCCGTACCTTGTTCGGGTTTTTCATGGAAAAAGCAGGATGCTTTTCCAGCACAAGAATACGCTGCAAGCTGTCTTCACGGCTGGATCGCGCCTGCACACTGAACCACTTGTCCATAACCAGTGGCTCATTCTGCCAGCACCGGGAAAAGTCCTCCAGCAGTTGCTCCCTTTGCACCATGTCACCGTCTGCAATCAGGGCCAGAGCGGCAATCACATCGGTCATGTTATGACCCGCCTTGTACTGATCCACACACAATCTCTCAGCCCCTTCACTCTTGCCCGCGACCAGATAGGACAGCAGCAGGTTCTTCAAGCGCCGCCGGCCAATGGCCTGGGGCGTGATCTGATACTCCCCCTCTTCCTGCAGCAGCCGGTAGTGCCGTAGCAGCTCATCATGCAAGGCTCGGGTAATATGTTGCTTCACCTTTTCTCTGGCAAAATGGATGCCTTCCACGTCGATTACCGACATCTGTTCTCCGAGGAAAGATTCGGAAGGCAGGGAAAGCACCTCGGACAGCAGGGCCGGATCTGCATGCGCGGCATCCAGCGCACGGTGAAAGGCATGGGTATATTCCGCCAGCATATCCGCGGCGCCCGGCGATTGAGCAACCATGGCCAGTATCACGCGCTGGGCCAACTGCTGGCTCGCATCCCATCGATTGAATCCATCCGCATCATGAGCCATGAGAAATACCAGCTCATGATCGGCATAGGGGTAGTGTAGCTTCACCGGCGCAGAGAAGTCGCGTAACAAGGAAGGTATGGGTACTTCATCAACATCCAGAAACGTAAAGCTTTGCGCATGCTGCGTCACTTCCAGCAATTCGGGGCGCACCGCATCATCGGCCCGTCGCAATGGCATGTCCTTGCCATGGCTGTCCAGCAGCCCGATCACCACGGGGATATGAAAAGGAGGTTTATCGCTCTGCCCCGGAGTGTCAGGGATTTGCTGGGAAATATGCAGCCGGTAGCTTTTGGCTCCTGCATCGTATTCCCCCCTTACTTGCAGCTCCGGTGTACCCGCATAGTCGTACCAGTTTTTGAACTGACCCAAATCCCGTCCGGATGTCACTTCCATGCAGGCAACGAAGTCGTCTGTGGTTACCGCCTGACCATCATGGCGCTGAAAATACAGGTCGGTGGCATTGCGGAACAATTCCAGCCCCAGCAGGTTGGCCTGCATACGCACCACTTCCGCCCCTTTTTCATACACAGTCATGGTATAAAAGTTATTGATCTCCATGTAGGAAGCCGGTCGCACCGGATGCGCCATGGCGCTGGAGTCCTCGGTAAACTGGTGTGCGCGCAACAGGCGCACATCATCGATGCGCTTCACGCCACGGGCACCCATATCTGATGAGAACTCCTGATCCCTGTAGACGGTAAAACCTTCTTTCAGGGACAACTGGAACCAGTCCCTGCAGGTAATGCGGTTACCCGTCCAGTTGTGAAAATACTCATGGGCGATCACCGCCTCTATGCCCAGGTAATCCTCATCTGTCGCCGTGTCCGGGCGCGCCAGGACAAAGCGGGAATTGAAAACATTCAGACCCTTATTTTCCATGGCCCCCATATTGAAATCATTCACCGCCACGATATTGAAGACATCCAGATCATATTCCCGGCCATACTTCTCTTCGTCCCAGCGCATGGCATCGATCAGGGAACGCATGGCGTGATCGCATTTATCGATGTTTTCCGCCTCGACATAGATGCGTAGCCGCACATGCTTGCCGGATGCGGTTATGAACTGATTCTCGATATGCTTCAGATCCCCGGCCACCAGTGCAAAAAGATAGCTGGGTTTGGGTATGGGGTCTTCCCATTCCGCATAATGCCGCCCGCCAGGGAGGTCTCCCTGCTCCAGAGGATTGCCGTTGGACAACAGCACCGGATAGCGCTTCTTGTCCGCCTCCAGGCGCACCTTGAAGCGCGCCATGATGTCCGGCCTGTCCTGATACCAGGTAATGCGCCGAAAACCTTCCGCCTCGCATTGGGTGCAGAACATGCCGCCACTGCGATACAGGCCTTCAAGCGCGGTATTGGTTTCCGGTGTCAGCTCTACCTCCGATTCCAGCACGAACCGGGCGGGCGGATGAAACAAAGTCAGGCCTTGCTCATCGATACGGTACGCATTCGCCGCCAGTTCTTCACCATCGAGGCGCAGCCAGATCGCCTTCAACCCTTCTCCATCCAGCCTGAGTTCGGACGCTTCACCGGAAAAGTCAGGATTTTTCTCCAGCGTCAGCCGGGACACGACCCTGGTTCCCTGCTCTTGCAGGTTGAAATCCAGATCCACCGTTTCGATCACCCAGGCAGGCGGCAGGTAATCTTTGAGAAAAATCGTTTTTGCAGCAGCTTCTTTCCACATGGCAATACAGGGGCATTTGGCTCGAAAGAGCACAGTTTACCCTGTTTTTGGGCGTAAAAAAGATGCTAGGATACAAGGAAGCAATAAATCCCGCCGTCTGCCATTGGAGAGATCTGCTGTGCCATCACCTCGTATTGTTGTCTATTCCACCGCCATGTGTCCTTATTGCGTTCGCGCCAAATCCCTGCTGCACGGCAAGGCAGTCAAGTATGAAGAAATTCGCGTGGACCTGGACAGGGAGAAAATGCTGGAAATGATTCAGCGCAGCAATCGCCGCACCGTGCCCCAGATCTTTATCGACGATTTTCATGTTGGCGGTTTTGATGACATGGCGCAGCTGGAGGCCTATGGTGAGCTCGACCCTCTGCTGGGTCTTGAGCCGCACAATGATGAAGCGGCTTTCGCCCATAGCGCCGATGCTTCAGAAGACGGGCCAACCTGAGCATGGACGAGCCGGAAAAAATGCGCCTGGACAAGTGGCTTTGGGCAGCGCGCTTTTTCAAAACCCGCAAGCTCGCCGCCGAGGCCGTTACCGGCGGCAAGGTGCATCTCAACGGTCAACGCAGCAAGCCCGGCAAGGAAATTCGCCCGAGCAGCCATTTGCATATCAGCAAGAACGGCCTGGAATGGGATATCGAGGTACTGATACTGCCTAAACAACGCCGTCCGGCTTCCGAAGCCGCAGGCTTCTACAGCGAACCGGAAGCAAGCCGCCAACGTCGTGAAAAGGAAGCAGCCCTACAGCGCGCAGCCCGGGCTGCTGCCCCCATCCATACCGAAGGACGACCCAGCAAGAAAGACAGGCGCCTGATCCACCGCTTCAAGCAGCAATGATGGCAGCCAAGATCCGTGATTGATCGTAACGCATCTTAACAGGCTGTTAGAGAGGCAGCCCCACAATCGTTTGAAACTGAATAAACACAGGCATGCGCGCAGTACACTAGTTGAGCTTTGGAGGTACAAAATGGGGATCTGCTGGATTGAGAAACACGAACTGCCAGCTCCCGTCATCCATCTCGACATAATCCAGGGTGCATTCATCCAGGTATTTCTCAAAGCTGGGATCCATGACCACTTCCACACCTTCGGAGCAGATGCGTTTATCAGTCTCTGCCGGCTCATCAAATCCCATGTGATAGGAAAATGATCCATCCTTGTTTTCCCTGACCGCCATGCGCAGAGCCATACCTTCGGTTCCACCCTGTTCGGCGGCGACTTTTATCTGTTTTGCTGCTGCAGGAGTAATTGTGAACATTTCCAGCCAATCCCTCTCGATTCAATTCATCCGACATCACTGTCAGACTGCAAACAGTCTACAATGATGGCAGGCCAATAGTGTTGTTCTTGCACGCCCGCACATGGGCAACAAAGCGCTCCGCCCAGTGATTCGACCCAACATTACGCATATGCGAATAGTTGGCCAGTAGATTCTTGTATACGATCCCGTCATTGGTTCCGTCTATACCAAAACCGCGCTCAACTTTATAAGCGAATTTCTGTGTGGCGTCCAGGTTCTCCAACCCGGAATAATGAAATTCATGCGCCTTCACCTGTCGGGAAAGCGAGGTATCTCCCGGCCAGGGATGATCCTCAGTTTCGCATAAACGCACATAACCTCTACCTCTCGGTTTTTGGTGCATTTTGACATCAGCAGGCACTACGCCAACCATATCAGATTGTCTGTCCTTCCATTGTAGGCTGCGGCAAAGATACATCAATCCACCACATTCTGCATAGGCAGGGCCGCCTGCCTCGATGAATGCCTTGACAGAAGCCCGCATACTCCGGTTTTCTTCCAGCGCATCCATCGCAGTTTCCGGAAACCCTCCGCCAATCAGCAGGCCGTCTGCTTCGGGAAGCATCTTGTCATTTAGGGTGTCGAACGGCACCAGCCTGGCTCCCGCCCGGCGCAGGGATTCCATATCATCCGGATAGTAGAAGCCAAATGCAGCATCTTTTGCATAAGCAATGCGCAACGGCCCGGGCTGCTCTTCCCCGGAATAACAAGCCGGTTTAGAAGCTTCCGGTACAGGCGCAGCTCCGGCAATTTCCAGCAGCGCATCCAGGTCGACATGGGAACTGATGTGATCCGCAATCCTGTCTATATGCTGTTGCGCGGCCTGGGTCTCGTTACTGGGCATCAATCCCAAATGACGCTCTTCAATGCGAATCAGATCATTACGGGGAACTGCGCCGACAACCCGTACTTCCGTGTAATGTTCAATTACATTGCGCAGCTTGCTCTCGTGGCGGCTTCCCCCCACGCTGTTGAGAATTACTCCGGCGATGTGTATTTTCTCATCAAAAGCCTGGTATCCAAGTATCAGAGGGGCGATGCCACGGGTCATGCCACGGGTGTCGAGTACCAGCACCACCGGCACATCCAGCAAGGCAGAAAGAGCTGCATTGCTGTTGCTGCCGTGCAGATCCAGGCCATCATACAGGCCTTTGTTGCCCTCGATAATGCCCAGATCCGCATCAGCCATCCTGTGGGCAAACTGACTGGTGATTTCTTCTGAACCCATGGTGAAGAAATCAAGGTTGTAGCAGGAACGCCCCGCTGCCAGCCCAAGCCACAAGGGGTCAATATAATCCGGCCCTTTCTTGAAAGGCTGGACAACACGGGATGCTCTGCGAAACGCAGCGCACAAGCCAATACTGACAGTCGTCTTGCCAGAGGATTTGTGCGCCGCAGATATCATCAAATGAGCCATGACCATGTTCCCAGAATGTAAAAAGGCGGCCTAAAAGACCGCCCCCTGTTGCCTATCCAATCTCCCGTTTATGGCTTGGCATGGTGGGGATCAGCAACCTCATCAGACAGGGTGGCAGGCAGAAAACGCAGCATGCGAATACCAATGAAGGTCAATAACAATACCAGAGCGACGCCTCCAAGTCCCAGCAGAAACTCGGGCAGGCTTGGTGCATACAACATAGGCTGGCCGTTAACTCCATCAAAGAACCCGCTGGCAATAATGGTCTTGCCCGGAAACATGGCCATGGGGAACGCCTGCCCGCCGATAACGATGACATAAACTGTGGCAAATCCTCCCAGGATCACCAGCGTGGCAGCAGCAATAATTCCCCCCCGCGTATTGCCCAGCCCCGGATGATAAATGATCCCCAGGGGAATCAGGCAGCCGGCAAGCACCCAGCCACCCCAGAACAACAGCGTGTATATTCCTCCATCCTTGAGGATAAAGGCTTCATAGGCATGATTTTCCGTGCCATACAGATTGGCCAGATGATAGACCAAAGTAAAATACAGTACCGCCGCCACGAATACGCCCAGCAGGTTTTTCAGCCGTTTCAGCAGCGCAGCGCCAAGTTCCCGCCCATCGGCCTTAAAGACAAACATCAGCACCAGCAGGTAAACAGCCAGCCCGTAGGCAAATGACATGATTACAAACATCGGTGCGAGGATGGCGGCATCATAACCCTGGCGGGCAACCAGGAAGCCGAAGATAGAACCGGTACCTGTGGTCAGTAGCAAACGCCATACAAAAGCAAAGATGCCTATCGGCTTGTACCAGGCCTTCATGCGGCGATCCATCATGAACCAGATATAAACCGCCACGATGGCAAAAAAACCGGTGTAGAGATAGATGTTCCAGGCAAATATGGACTTGAAATTGTAGTGCGTCATGGCAACCAGCAATCTGCCGGGCTGACCAAGATCGAGAACCAGCACAGCAAGGCCCCCAGCCAGTAACGCAATGGCCAAAAGGGCAGAAAGCCTGCCCAGAGGCTTGTACACCTTTTTTCCGAAAGCCGTGCCAATGGAAGCAATATTGAGCGCCCCGGAAGCGGCGACAATAAGAAATATGGCGAACACATGCGGTATGCCCCAAACAACCTGGTTAGTCATCCCTGTGACCCAGTGGCCATTGTGCTCCATATAATATACGGCACCACCAGCTATGGCGACGATACTTCCCAGCACCGCGAGCATGCCCCAGTAACGAGGACTATCTATGCCCCATTCGCTGAAGTGAATCTTTTTCATTACTTCACCCACCTAATCAAAATCAGTTCAGACATTGCTGTAGCGTATGCCGGTGTTCAATTTCAGATCCGCACGGATCTGGACACTGGGATATTTTTTCAACGCCCGGGACACTGCGCTTTCAGGATCGTTCAAATCACCAAACACAATCGCCTGATGCTTGCAGGCGTCCTGGCAGGCCGTGGTGCTCTCGCCATTGTCCAGACGATGTACGCAAAGGTTGCAACTTTCCACGCATCCCTTTCCACGAGGCGTGTGGGTCAGCTTTTCGGCTACTTCGGCATGAATGAAAGAACGCGCCTTGTAAGGGCAGGCCATCATGCAATACCGGCAACCAATGCAGATATGACGATCCACCATCACGATGCCATCCGCTCGGCGGAAAGAGGCGCCCGTGGGACAAACATCGACACAGGGCGGCTTTTCACAATGCTGGCACATCATGGGCAAGTTGGTGATCTTGCCGGAGAGATTGTCCTTCAGTTTGACCTGCCGTATCCAACGGGGGCGCTGACGCTCCCAGTGCGCTTCATCCGCTCCTTCGGGCATATCCACCAGATCCAGGCCATTTTCCTTGTCACAGGCAGTTACGCAATCATTGCAGCCATCGGCGCATTTGTTGGCATCGATGAGCATACCCCAGCGTATTTCTCCGCTTACCGCTTCTGCCCTCGGGGCAGCAGCTGCTGGCAAGGCATGCAGCATGACTCCGGGCGCAATGGCGACAGCCGCAGCGCTAGCCGTTTTCTTCAGAAATACCCGACGCCCTTGCTGTTCTGTTCTGGACATAGTCATTTCTCCCCGGGTACGGCGCTATGGCAACTGAAACAATCCAGGCTTGCGGCAACATACTCATGGCAACCGGCGCAAAACTGCCCTTGTGCATTCACGGGCACCGCCTTGCCGGAAGCATCTTTCCTCGCGTGACAATCGATACAGCCTGCAAGACTGTGCTTGCTACTGCGTATGCCCTGGTGCACGGTCAGGTCACGCTGATGCTTGATAAACTCAAAATGGTTGCGGCGCATGACAGGTGTGGGTTCCACACACTGCTCCAGCTTGTCGGCCTTGGCCGTGCCTTCTACTGCTTCACCAGCGAATGCATTGCCCGGGCCGATAGCCAGCCCAAGCATTGCGCCTGCCAGAAACAACATGATGCTGCGTATGCGAATCATGAAAAAAGCCTCTGCTCCGGTTTACTCACCAAGCCCCATTTGAATATACCCGGTAGGGCATACATCGTGGCAAATGTGGCAGCCAATGCAACGCGTATAATCCGTGGCCACATAGCGGCCGGTGGTCGCCTGGTCTTTGGGTACGCGATAGACCGCGTCCTGAGGACAATAGATAACGCAGTTGTCGCATTCAAAGCACAGACCGCAGCTCATGCAGCGGTCAGCTTCCTTTTGCGCAGTTTCCTCATCCAGACCCTGCATACGCTCCTTAAAATGTCCGAGAACTTCATCCGCACTGGGCACGTTTTCGCTGCGCTTGTACCGGGGGGTGATCTTAAAGTGCCCCAGGAACAGTTCATCACTACCGATAATTTCGGCGAAAGAGCGATCTTCGTAATTATGTACCGCATAGTTAGAGGAATACGTTCCCCTCTGATCACCTGCATTTGGGTCAAAATGCTCGGGATCCAATCCGGCTTCGTGCATTTTTTCCAGCAAATCAAAGTAGTGCACATCCACTTTGGGACGCTTCTTGATTTCCTGCCCCTTGAGGAAAGTATCCACAGATTCCGCCGCAACCCAGGCCTGACCGATGGCAGTGGTCAGCAAATGCGGACGAACAATGTCGCCAATGGCAAAATGGTTCGGCTTGTCCTTAAGCTGATAGTTGTTGGTGGTATCCATCAGGCCACGACCATTGTCAAAGCTATCCAGACCACTCAGATCACCGCCCTGGCCAATTGCCGCAACGATGATGTCAGCTTCCAGCACACGCTCGGTTCCCTCTATGGGCACAGGGGTCATGCCATCCATGGTGCAATCACAAACCTTCAGCCCGGTAGCGCGGCCATCTTCGCCCTTGATCACTTCCAGAGGCATGACGCCATCCAGAATGGTTACGCCCTCCTGGATGGCATCATGAATCTCATGCTCTGCAGCCATCATGTTTTCTTTGGTGAACAGGGAGGTCAGGGTCGCATCCACCGGCTCACGTCCGGCAACAAGCGCTTCATCCTGATCCAGATTGCTGTCATGTACTACATCTTCCGGATTGCCGGGCATGGCGGCATTGGTGCCAATGCGACGAGCAACGGAAACCACGTCAATGGAGGTATCACCACCACCTACACAAATCAGCTTCTTGCCGGTCACCTTCATGCGGCCTTCATTGAAAGCCTTGAGGTAGGCAACACCAGTTACGCAGTTGGGAGTGCCTTCCCAACCATCTACAGGCAATGCACGGCCAGTCCAGCAGCCTACTGCCCAGATAATGGCATCATGATCGTTCTCCAGACTCTCGACGCTAATGTCCTTGCCAACCCGCGTGTTGAAACGGACGTCAACACCCATATCCACAATGCGCTGGTTTTCGGCAGCCAGCTTGTCGCGGGGAACGCGATAGTTGGGAATACCGTAGCGCATCATGCCACCGAGCTCCGACTGGGCCTCGAATACGGTCACGCCATGCCCCATACGGCGCAGTTGATACGCAGCAGCCATGCCGCCCGGGCCACCACCAATCACGGCGACCTTCTTGCCGGTATCCTTGCCGGCTTCAAAGGTGTAGCCGTTTTCCAGGCCTTTGTCACCAATAAACTGTTCAATGGAATTGATGCCGACATAGTCTTCCACCACATTCCGGTTACAGCCGTCCTGGCAGGGCGCAGGACATACACGGCCCATCATGGAAGGAAAAGGATTGGACTCGGTGGCGCGGCGAAATGCGTACTCTTCCTTCTCTACGCCTTCCACAGGTTTTTCGATGCCACGTACAATCGACAACCAGCCGCGAACATCGTGGCCGGAAGGGCAGCTGCCCTGGCATGGAGGAGTTTCATGCACATAGGTGGGACATTTGTGTGAAGTGTCATAGTTGAAAATGTCGTCGGTCCAGTCATCCCACTTGTTCTGGCCTTCTTCAAACCGACGCCAGGTAACGTTCTTTGCCATTTCATCACTAGGAGTTGCCATTGTCACTCTCCAAAACCAGTTAAAACTGTTACCCTTTCGGGAGGATTATTTTGTTGCGAAAGGCCGCCTGCTCAGGCGGCATCTTCCTCGGATTCGTCTTCTTCGCCTTCGCTGTTCTGCCCGGTAAGGATCAGGGCATTGGATACCAGCTGATGCACGCTGACAATCTGATCCATCTCAAAACCATAGTAAGGTATGACCTTGGTGAACTGCGACTTGCAGATGGCACAGATTGCCGCCATATGGGTAACCCCATACTCTTCGGTAACGCTTTTCAATGCTTCCATTCTGGGCTTGGCACCCTTGACGCGAAGTTCCATGAGGTCGTCGGTGAGCAGGCCACCGCCACCGCCGCAACAGAAGGTCGCTTCGCGGATGGTGTCTTCCGGCATGTCCACATAGTTGTTGCAGACTGCCTTGATGACTGCCCTGGGTATGTCGAACTGTCCACCGGGCTTGTCGCCCATACGGGTCGCCCGCGCCACATTGCAAGAATCATGAAAGGTGAGCACCATATCATCGTTCAGGGACTTGTCGATATTCAGTGTGCCCTTTTCGATCTCATCCAGGGTGAATTCCAGGATGTGCTGGGGCACAGGATAATTCTTGTCCAGGAAATCAAACGGCCCCGCTAGAGTATTCAGGAACGCATAGGCCACGCGCCAGGCATGGCCGCACTCCCCAAAAATAATGCGCTTTACACCCAGTTCCAGTGCAGCTTCACGGATCCGCAGGGAAACCTTGCGCATGTTCTCGTAGGAGCCAATGAACATGCCGAAGTTGGCCGCCTCCGATGCCTTGGAGCTCACGGTCCAGGAAACACCCGCTTCATGGAATACTTTGCCATAACCGATGAGGCCATCGACATGAGGCTCGGCGAAAAAATCTGCAGAAGGAGTAACCAGCAGGATATCTGCTCCCTTTACGTCCATGGGGTACTTGACTTCCACACCAGTTTCGTCAAAAACATCTTCCTCGAGACCTTCCAGGGTGTCTTCGAGAGCTGGTCCGGGAAGACCCAGGTTGTTACCAATGCGGTAGACCTTGCCGATGATCTCGTTGGAGTATTTGTCACCAACACCGATACGATCCATTATCTCCCGCGCGGCCATGGAGATTTCTGCGGTATCAATACCATAGGGGCAAAACACCGAGCAACGACGACACTGCGAACACTGGTGAAAGTAGTTATACCAGTCATCCAGCACTTCCTGGGTAAAGTCGGTTGCACCTACCAGTTTGGGAAAGAATTTGCCCGCAAGGGTAAAGTAACGGCGATACACCTTGCGCATCAGGTCCTGGCGGGCAACAGGCATATTCTTGGGGTCTTTGGTTCCCAGATAATAATGGCATTTGTCGGTGCAGGCCCCGCACTTTACGCAGGAATCCATATACACTTTCAGGGAGCGATACTTGCCCAGCATGTCCCCCATGGCTTCAATGGCCTGCTCCTGCCAGTTGTCCACCAGTTCGCCCGGAAAACCCAGGGCTTCCTGAAACTCCGGTTTCGCCTTGAAGGTTTCCAGGTGTGCCATGGTGCCTGGTTCTATTTTTGGAACCTCTGGATATTCCTGGAGCTCGGGAACTTCAAATTTCGCTTTTGCCATGAGCTGAACCTATTGCCTCTTTACCAATGCCGTACAGTTATCAGGAGTTTTCTTCTAATTTTCTCGCCCAATCCGCCAAATGGCGTTTTTCCCGGGGGTTATCAACCTGGTTGCGGGTCGGGCTGAAAAACACGCCCACTCCATGCAGCAACTTGCTGTAAGGAAAAATGATCATCAGCACCGCCACCAGGAACAGATGTACCACAAGCAGCAAGTCAGACGGCAGCGGCTTCCAGTCGAAAGTCAACAGGCCCAGGGTAAAACTCTTGAGACCGACAACATCGACATGGGAAACAAACGTCATGGACGCTCCGCTGATGCCGATCAGCACCAGCAACGCCAGAATCAGATGATCAGATGGCGCGCTGATATAACGCACACGATCAATAACAAAACGGCGCGCCCACAATCCCAACAAACCGGCAATCATGGCAAATGCTGCGTACTTGCCAAAGGGCTGCACAAGTTCGATCACTGTCGGAACGGGATTGATGAAGTAGCGCAGGTGGCGCAGCAACACCAGCAACAGCCCTAAGTGAAACAGCACACCCAGCAGCCACAACAGCTTGTTGCTTTTGAACAGACTTTCAAAAAACGCCACTTCCCGGAACATCCGCAGAACCACACCGCCTTTGGTCACAGGCGCCGGGGTCGTAGCAATCTTGAGGGGTGCTGGAACCTTGGCATAAACCCAAATACGATACGCCAGCCCGGTAATCAGGATAACCGTGGCCACATAGAAAAGCACTGTGATAGCAAGCGACATATTTTGAAAAACTCTTTCAGATTTCGGAGAAACCGGGAAGGCAGCCGCGACCGCCTTCCCACCGGTTCAATCTGTGATCAAACACAGCCCGTCGGCTTGGGCAGGCCGGCATAACGGCAGGCCTGTTTACCAGGACCATAAGGGAACAGTCCATACAGGTATTTGCTATTGCCCTTTTCCTTGCCCAGGCGTTTGCCTACAGCCTTGGTCAACACGCGTACCGCCGGAGCAATCTGGTATTCTTCATAGTATTCACGCAGAAAATTGATGATGTCCCAGTGATCGTCAGTGAGCTCCAGGTCATCTTCTTTCGCCATCATCTCGGCAACACCAGGAACCCAGTCATTCAGGTTTACCAAGTATCCTTCTTCATCGGTTTCAAAAGTCTTACCATCTACTTCGATAGGCATATTTCTATCTCCAAAAAATCAAACCAAAAAAACATTCAGGTCGGGGACAAATCAAACCCAGGCCTGAACCTTGTCATTCGCGTCAACCAGATCAACAAAACCCGCATAGTCCACGACTTCCACGCCATCGATGATGCGAGATTCATCCAAACCCCGGGCCTTGTAATCAGGGCCCAGCACATAAACCTTCCTGTCACCGGCAACAGATGCAATCATGTTTTCGACAGCAGTGCCCTTGAGTGCAGCATAAACAGCATCTTCATACAGCAGTATGGCGGAACCAGCCCTGGACAAGCGCAAACAGCTTTCCAGGGAGTTTTTCTCGAAAGGCGATTTATTTACGGTGTGCAGATCGCTCATTACTATCTCCTTAGAAACTGAATACGACGTCAGATTCAGCAAGCAGCTCTGCCACTTTCTCAGAATCGACGACTTCCACAATATTGTCCACAGACTCTTCGGTCTCCCAGTCTTCCCACTCTACCTGCACCAGGTCATCCGCAGTAAGACCCCGGGCTTCCAGAGAAGCCTTGTCCACATACATGTGGCGTACTTCGTAATCGCCAAGCGTACGATAGGTGGGTGAGAAGTTCTTCATGCCAATACCGGCGGTATCCTGACCTTTGGTCAGCTCATACACGCCATCATCGGCAAACATCAGACTGACGTTCTGCTCGAATGCAGCCGAAATCAGTACAACTTCCAGCGATTCCCAAGCGTAAATAGTGCCATAGGGCGCACGGCGATTGAGGAACATGAAATTCTTTGTTTCAGACATTATTCAATCCTCCTTTAATCGCCGAATACAACCAGGCGGTCACTTTGAATGGCAGCCTCTACCAATTGGCCCAGACCGGAAATACGGAACCGGGGTGCAATATTGGTTGCATCCTTTCCATTGCGCTCGGCTTCCCCATCGTCCACGATGCCGCGACGCTGGGCGGCGGCAACGCAAACCACCAGGTCAAGGTCATATTTCTCAGCCAGTTCGGTCCAGTTGTTGACGATATTGCGATCATCCTGGGGAGGCGTGGTCAGGCGGGTGCCGTTGAGCACGCCGTCATGATAGAAAAATACCCGGAAGCACTCATGCCCTTTTTCCAGCGCAGCCTTGGTGAACTGGTAGGCAGAATCTGAAGCCTGGTGCTGGTAAGGGCCTTCATTTACTTGTATAGAAAATTTCATACCTGGTACGACCCCCGTATCAAAAGCGGATGTGCGCAGACTGGTTGAGGCTGTTGCGGCTGCCGCGCCAGTTGTCAATATGGTACTTGGTGAACGGCAGGCCGGTCAGATCAAAGAATTGCTGCCAGCCGATACGCTCTACCCACTCACCCATGCGCTCATAGTCATTGGCATTTTCCTTGTAGGCCGCCAGGATTTTTTTGACCACCCCGGCAACTTCTGGCCAACGGGGCGCATTATTGGGCAGACCGGCCGCCACCAGCTTGTGGAACATAGGCTTGGAACGGGCATTAGAGTGCTTGCCGCCAACCCATACCGCCAGCTTGGAATGCTCGGGATCGTTGATCTGCATGGGAGGACAGGGAGGGAAGCAGGCGCCGCAGCAGATGCATTTCTTCTCATCCACTTCCAGGGTGGGCTTGCCGTTTACCATAGCAGGGCGAATGGCCGCTACCGGGCAACGCGCCACAACGGAAGGACGCTCACAGGCATTTCCTACCAGGTCATGGTTGATCTTGGGCGGCTTGGTGTGCTGGATGTTGATGGCGATATCACCCTGGCCACCACAGTTAATCTGGCAGCAGGAAGTGGTGATGTGCACACGGTTGGGCATTTCCTCGACCACAAACTCGTCGATCAGCTCGTCCATCAGGGACTTGACCACACCGGAAGCGTCGGTGCCGGGGATGTCGCAGTGCAACCAGCCCTGGGTATGAGAAATCATGGTGACCGAGTTACCGGTACCACCGATAGGATAGCCCGCATCGTTCAGGCGTTTGATCAGGGGCTCGAGCTGAGACTCTTCGGTCACCATGTATTCGATGTTGCCACGCATGGTGAAACGCAGATAGCCTTTGCAGAACTCGTCAGCGATATCACAAATCTCACGCAGGGTGAGGATATCCAGCTGGCGGGGAGAGGCCGCCTTTACGGTCCAGACCTCATCACCAAAGTTGGACACATGATGCAGAACGCCAGGGCGTGGGCGGTCATGATAGGCCCACTGACCATAGTTCTTGCGCAACGTGGGGTGCATATACTGGAAGCTGTCAGGCGTTCCAGATTCAATGGGCATAACAGGTGCATTTGACATGCAAACCTCCTAAATAATAAATCGAGTTGTTCAGTCCAAGTAGTGATCGTCCGTACGATCACTACCTGTTGAGCGGATCATCAATAAGCCTGCAGAGTTCAGCCAGCCTTGCTTTCTTTCCACTTGGCTGCTTCTTCATCCCAGTCATCCATGCGAACATAGCTGCTAACGCGCGGGTGATTGATCATGTTCGGATCAATATCAACGCCGATGCCCTCCAGGAAATTGGCCAGACCGATACGCTCGATCATCTCGCCGGTGCGCTCATGCTCCAGGGCGTTTTCAGCAAAGAAGTCGATGCATTCTTCCGCCAGCTCCACCAGCTTCTCGTAATCTTCGTCAGTATCCAGCTTCATGAACGGAACCAGCACGGTGCCGAACAGATCACCGATCTTCAGGGTGCGCTTGCCGCCAATAAGGAGGGTCACACCTTTGTCATCACCGGCAGACAGCGCCTTGGTCATGACATTGATGCAGTGCATGCAGCGTACGCAGTCCTTGTTGTTGACTTCCAGGGTATCGTCATCATTCAACGACAGGGAGTTGGTCGGGCAGCGACTAATCACATTGTCAACCACATACTTGCGGCCTTTCTTTTCTACATAGGCCTTGACCTCATCCTGGTTGACCTTCATGTCATCACGCCAGGTGCCGATGATGGCCATGTCCGCACGCTGAATGGAGTTGGTGCAATCGTTGGCGCAGCCGGAAACTTTGAACTTGAACTTGTACGGCAATGCAGGGCGATGCATATCGTCCTGGAAGTTGTTCAGCAGCACGCGGTTGATCTTTATCTCGTCGGCGTTGGAATGCTCGCAACGCGCAGCCCCCACACAGGACATGCCGGTACGCACACAAGGGCCCGCGCCACCAAGATCCCAACCAATGGCATTCATCTCATCAAAGAGCGGCTGGATGGCATCGGAGTCCATACCGACCAACATCAGATTACCTGTCTGGCCGTGCAGGCAGATCATGCCGGAACCGTGTTTTTCATCCAGATCCATGATGGTACGCAGCATGTCAGTGGTGTAATGGAAACCACCGGGAGGCTGGATACGCATGGTGTGAAATTCCTGCGCCTCGGGAAAACGCGAGTTTCCATCTTCGTTCTTGAGTTCGGTAAAACGGGGAATGATGCCGCCGCCATAACCAAACACGGAAATGGTGCCGCCTTTCCAGTATCCCTTGCGGGTTTCGTAGGAAGTTTCCAGCTGACCCAGCAGGTCGTTCGCCATACCATTGATGCGCTCGCTGGGATGCTCGTCACGCAGGCGCTGGATGCCCTTGATGAAGCTGGGCCAAGGCCCGGGAACGAGCTGGTCAATCATGGGTGTGTCATGCTTATCGATCGCCATTTTGGGTTTCTCCTGACTAGATCTGAATTGCTTGCAGTTTCTGGGAAATCGTTGAAGTGCTGTTCAATTCCAACTTGACTTCAACGCCTCCGTAACTCTTGTTGTCACTCCAATGCTGACGATTGTCTTCGTCAATCAGACAACCGGCTGTATCAACGGTTTCTAATATATCCGGGGTTTGCCGGAAAAACACTCCACCATCGGGAGTAACCGGGCAAGAATCTTCTATCCCCAACGGGATAGAAGACAGGTGTGAGTTCACAATTTGCCCAAAGTTCTCTTTCATGCCTGCAACTCCGCGAAGACTCCATGGTTGTTCAGGAGCCGCCTCATAAACAAGTATGTTAGAGTATTAACAACTACTGGATTTGCACGCCATGTTAGACACGATAAAATTCAGGGTCAAGCCGTGAGGCCAAACAGTTGATCTGGGTCAAATTCACCCCACGCCTTTGAACAACTGTGGCAGACTTATCAACCCGGGCAAGACATAAGGCGGCCGGGTTAATAAGCCAATTACATCCAGCTGCAGAACAAAACGGGTAGCACAATATGAACGACGACGTCTTGAAACTGAGTAATATCCTGATCTCCAATCATGATCTGGAAAATTTCCAGGAGCTATTGGAGCTGATCCGGGTGTTCGCACAACGCGGTGAGCGTTTTCTGCAATTTGACGTAAAACCTGAATTCCCGGACACCCCCGAGGACTGGGAAGATCGCCTCGAAGCTGCATTCAGCGGCAGGGTATAGCCGTCATGGATTTTCTGGATCCCAACAAACTGGATGACACAGTTGCTGATTCAGCAAACATGGACATGGCGGAAAAGGCGCGGATCGAAGGTGAAGCCGCCGAATTGCAGACCCGGCTTGATTCAGAATCCGCCCCGGGTCAAAAGGCCCGGCTGCAACTGGAGCTTGGCCGCAATCTCGTCGACCTGGAACGTGGCGAAAAGGCTTGGCCGGTTTGCAAACAGGCGTTCGATTATTTTCTGCAACAGGAAAACTGGGAAGCCGCTGCAGAATGCTGCAACATACTCTATCTGAGCGACCAGGAAACTTCGTTGAGCGCCCTGGGACAAGGGGTGTGGCTGGCAGTCACCTACCCCATCAATCCGGAAGTCACCGTTGAGCTGCTGCACCACATCATCGACGACACCCCGGAGGATTCCGATGGCGCCGCCGTAGCAGCCGCCACCGCTGCCTTCGTCGTTGACATGCGCACGGCAGATCATCCCAGGCGGGAAGACATGTTGTTCTTTACCCAGCAAATGCTGGGTAAAGTGGCACGCCAGCACAGCGATATCAAGGATCAGGCCCAGTTCAACTACTGGATCGAAAAGCTGGAACTGGATCAGCCCGACAAGTTTCTGGTGCGCCTGCGCAATATTGTGGATGTGCTGGTTCAGGAAGACTGGTGGTTTGATCGAGATGAACTGCGCGCCAGCATTCCGGAGGACTGAAAATGCTGTGGGAAGACGACACCTCTTCAGAAGAATCCCCCACAGCTGACGCCGTGGATCTGGCTTTTTCCATGCAATGCCGGCAACTGCCCGTGGATCACCTGTATGCGCTGAGTTCCGCCCTGCAAGGGGCCTTGCCTGACTTGCGGGAAGACCGTATCGGTGTACATGAGATCCACATCGCCGGATCGCAAAACGGCTGGGAACGCCCTGACCCCACTCTGGGACAATACCTTGTACCTTCCCGGCGCACACGTTTGCACATTCGGGTTCCCGGAAGCCGGGCCGAAGAAATCAGTCAAAAACTGCAAAACCTTACCCTGAATGTCAAAGGCTGCCAACTGACGCTTGGGGCAGTGAAAGAAAAGCCCCTGGCCTGCCATGACACCCTGTATGCCCGGCATGTCGTGATGGAGAATGAAGCGGAGGTAAAGGATGAAAACCTGTTTCTGCAGCGCATGGCGGCTGAACTGGAACAGCAAGGCATCAAGGTCAGGAAAGCACTGTGCGGCAAAACCAGCCAGATCAGCACAACAGATGGCCCGCTCCATACGCGCAGCCTGATGATCGCAGACCTGAACCCCACTGAATCCATGCTGCTGCAACAGCAAGGACTGGGAGCATACCAGCATATGGGCTGCGGACTATTCCTGCCAATGAAAGGAATCCAGCATCTGGCCGCAGACGAGTTCCAATGATCGCCCGCTTTCCGGGCACCCGATAACTTTGACCAGGAGGCACTAGCATGTCATACGAAATTAACGGCCAAACTGTTGAAACCGACGCCAATGGCTATCTTGTCGATATCAGCGAATGGAACGAAGATGTTGGCAAAGCCATCGCAGAAACAGAAGGCGTTGCGCTGACTGATGAACACTGGGATGTCATCAATTATCTGCGCGACGCCTATATCAACGAAAACGGACACCAGCCCAACAACCGGGAGATGATCAAGGCCATGAGCAAGAAATGGGGCCGCAAGATAGGCTCCAAGGATTTGTTCGTGCTCTTCCCCGGCGGTGGCGGCCCTTCCAAACAGGCCGCGAAAATCGGCGGCCTGCCGGAGAGCCGACGCAAAGGCGGTTATTGAGCCGCCCGGAAAAAAGGCAGCGGAAGCTGCCTTTTTTTGTTCGGCAAAATTATTTTTTCTTCCAGCTCCCGCCTTGCTTGAACCAGTAGCCGGAAGGCGCCTCTTCGATCCAGATACGCGAGAAGGTCTTGCGGATATCCGCTTCCCATTCCGGGTGGCCATTGGCGCGGGCGATCTCACGGTACAGCGCATCCCGGTCGCGGTTTTCATCCGCCACCAGTTTCTTCACCCGGTTGCGATCCTTCAACGCCACTGCCTTGAGATCACGAATCGCCACCCGCCCGGACGCATCGAAGCCGATAGCCCCGGAGCGGTAGAACGGATCCAGGCTGCGCTGGCGCTGGCTCATGGACTGGCGCAAACGGGAAATGGCGGGGGTATCGATATTGATATCCGCTCCCGCCGCATGCGCCTGGGGAATCAGCATTTCCATCAAACGCCCGGCCAGCATAGCCACCGGGCTTGGCCGTTCAATTGCTGACTGGTCACCTTCTGGCTTCTGCTGTTCTTGGGGTTGCACTTTCGGCTGCTGCACATCCAGTACATCCCGAACAATCTCTCTGGCTGCTTCCTCTGCCGCAGCCGCGGGAAAATAGATATTGATGGTTACACAGGCGCCAAGCAGCAGACTGAGCACCGGCCAACTGAGATTTTTCAACATTGCACTACTCCACGATCATGTCATCAAAACGAATATCCCGAATACGGGATAGCAAGTCCTTCCAGGCCACCTTGTGGTTGCGTCCGATCACATCGATACGCGGCAACCCGGCTCCTTTCACAATATAATACCCGCCCCCGGGATTGGTAACACCATCCAATTCCGCCGTCGCGCCACGCAAGTGGATTTTCAGCGCCAGCCGTTCATATGCAAAATCCTCAAAAAATCGCAGCATGGTGGCGGACAGGTTGGCACTGGCGCCATTTCCCAACTCGGTCAGGTTGTCTATGGCCCGCTGACTGATGCGATGGCGACGAGGGTCTTTTGCCGGAGACTGTAAGCTGGCATCAAAACCGGTCACATGCCAGGCGACAAGCTGCAGGTTGCGGATATAGCCCTCCAGGCTGCCTTCGATGCGGCCAAAATCGAACACCTGGGTAATCTGCTCCAGATCCAGATTGCTCAGGCGCACACTGGTTTCCAGCACCGGAGCCACACCAAGCGCATCTTCCAGTTTCAAGCCTTCCACCACCAGCTGCCCGCCAAATACGTCCACCAAAAGCTCTCCATCCATGCGCAGCAGGGCATCCCGATAATGCAGCCGGGGAATGGCAGCCTGTAGGCTGCCATCAAGCTCCGGCCAACCCACCGCCCGGCTCAAGGCAGCCAGCCGGATATCTTTCAAGGCAGCCCTGGCCTGCCATTCGGGCTTTCCATCCAGCAAACCGCCAAGCTCGAAGTCCTCCAGTTGCAACTGCCCGTCAAGCACCGGCAGGGAAAGAGGTTGCAGCACAATGTTGCCGGCATTTGCAGAAAAAACCGCATCCAGATCACCAAATGCAACTTTGTACAGATGCCCGCCATCCCAGTGCAAACGGGAAATTTGCTGCGCACCAGAGCGGCGCCATTTAACATCCGCCTCTACCCCGGACAAACCAAACAACCCGGCATTCTGCTCCACATGCAGTTGTTGCAACACCACCGAAAAAGCCTGCAGGCCATTTGCGGTACTACTCACCCTTCCTTGCGCCTGACCACTGACATCCAGGTCATCCAGTGCACTGCCAATCACCAGGGGTTGCAGCAATACCTCATAGGCATGGCCCAGATCCGCCACCTGGAATGCCAGATTCAGCCTGGATAGCTGCATGGCAGACAAATTCCAGTCCAGGTCTCCCCGTCCGGAAAATGCCGCACCATAGCCAAAAGACAATTCCTGTACTGCCAACCACTCCCCTGCCGCATCCAGACTGCCCTGCAGATGGAGCTCCACAGGAGCCGTATCATTGATTTCGGCGAAGAATGGATCCGTGTAGAGCTGTCCCTGAAGCATTCGCACATCCGCCTTTCCCTGCCACTGACCCTGCACTGCTGAGGCATCCACATCCAGGCGCAAAGACAGACCTTCCCCCACCTGCAGGCCGTCCTCACTGGAGTAGGAGAAATCCTTCAGGCTAGCCGCAAACACGATGGAAACCGGCACTGCATTTTCCACTACCAGACTACCCTGAACATTCAGCTCCCCCCCCAATGTCCACCCCGGCGGGAAGTATTTCTCCAGCAACAGCAAGGAAAAGTCTTGCAGGTTGAAATCAACCTGCAGCCGGTTGCTGGCGAGTGCAACTGCAAGCTGCAACCGGGCGTGGGAAAAGCGCACTCCCTCCAGCTTCAATTGCCAGCGATTGGCATCAGAGTACTGCCAGCTCAACTTGCCGGCAACGGCACCGAGCAGGGAGCCTGCAATCTCCACGGTGCCACCGGCACAGGCCAGGGCACTCATCCCGCCCAGTTGAACAGACGGGCAACGCATATCAATCCGCTCCAACTCCTGCCCTGCATACTGCAGCAACGCCGCACTTGCTGTGGCGCTAGCCGAATTGTCTCCAGTGAGGACAAAGCCCAGTTCCAGTCCTCTGAGCTCCCACCCCTCCCCCATGATACTTTCTGTATACAAATGCAGGTCATCCACTGCCTGCACCGCAGGCAACCAGCACATCAGCAAGCTGACACACAACCAGCCCTGCAAACAGGTTATGTTTCTACCTGTATCTGATACCATTGAGCCGCATTTCATATAACGTAGCCGGGGAAACCACAGAAGCAACATCCACAGCTTTTACTCTACCATGCCAATCGGCGCCCGGAAGGAGAAAACCATGGCCTTACCATTACGCATCAAAAGTCACTGGAACAAGGATGGCGATCATTCACTGGATGAAATCGCCGGTGCACTGGCTTACATCAGCTGGCGGCTGGCCCAGAGCAAAGCCATCAATTTACACGGGGAGGACTTTGTTTATGATGATGACAGGCAACGCATGGCTGTCATCATCGAATATCTGGTTTTTCAGCTACAGATCATCGACCGTCTGGCCAGACAGGATCTCAAGCTGAACGATGAAGACCGCCAGCAGCTGGTCTTTGCCGTTGCAAGAAAACAGGCAGATATCATTCAGGACAACAGCATGGATCTGTTTGGCCCGGGGGATTATATGCAGCCATTTGTGGAGCTGGTTAATTTGCGGGCTTCAGAGTATGCAGATTACCGCTATACGGAAGACGGGCCTTCCTACCCCTTTCTGCGGCATCTGGGTTACGAAATACAACAAATTATGGGGGAATCCCAGGAGAATCGCTGGGTGATCGATCAGGTCATGGACAGGGATGGCCCGGAAATCGACCGCAAGATCACCCCGGCAATGCGGGATCTGTTTGAGTGACAGCAGCTGGCAAGAGAAAAACTCAGACAAAACAAAGGCGGGGAAAACCCGCCTTTGTTTTGTCTGTCCGGAAACGATCCGTCAGCTTTTAACCCATTTATCCAGGTTATCCAGGTTCTTCTCCCCACCATCGGCATAACCTGCTTCGTAGGCTTCGTTCAGCCGCTGCTCTTCACGCTCGGGATGATGCAGAAAACCTGCCTGCCAACCCAGGATATACTCATCATCGACACCCATACTTTCCATCTTTGTTACGGCATCGTAGTAAAACTGGCTCATATCCGGTCTCCGAAATTTTTTGCGTTAAGTTAGTGCTTTACAGCCCAAGGCCGGTTCATTCTGCCACGCCTTGCCAGCTGCAACAAGAATCTTGTTCAAGTGAAATTCACCGCACCTCTCCAGAAACGGGAACATGGCAGCGAATACTGGGTATTAGAATACTCTGTTTTTCTTATGTCTTGCAAGTCACGCGGGCATATTCAGGCATAAATACAGCCTATGACCTGAAACCGTGAACTCATCGAGGCGTCTAGTGTGCTGCGTCGGAATTAAAGGCCCTTTCAGTGCGTCACAATGCAGCCAGATGCAAGGTGTACTCGCGGAGTAACCATTGCCTGCGCACCCCGCCTTGCCCTGGCACTTTTGGGGGACGCTGAAAGAGCCTTTAACTCCAACGCAGTACACTACTGTACTGTACAATAAACCGCGCCTGACCAGAGGATATCGCTGCAGTTTTTCATTCCGCTATCCGGCGGTCTGGTAGTGGATTGACAAACAGCCAATCAAACCAGAGGTGCTGGCGTGTTTTTCTGATTTGAAAAACCAGCTTCCGGAACTTGCGCCCCCCTGCCCTGTCTTGTGGTTAAGGAAAAATAATGGCTCCCATGGGGCAACACATACAACTCGACCAATGATCATTACCCACCTTCATCATCGCTGCCTGACATTTGTTCTTGGCTTTTGCCTGAGCCTGTCCCCATTACAGGCTTGGAGCATCAGTGGCGATGACCTGCCCGACATTGGCGCCGCGTCGGGTAACATGTTCACTCCTGCCCAAGAAAAACAGCTGGGTAAAACATTCATGCGGTACATCCGGGCTTCCCAGCCTGTTATCACCACCCCCCTGCTGGATGACTACATCAACAAACTGGGAACCGCCCTGGTAGAACACAGCCAGGGGCAAGGCTCAAAATTCACTTTCTTCCTGGTAGACAGTCCCCAGGTCAACGCTTATGCCGGGCCGGGCGGTTACATAGGCATCTATACCGGGCTTGTGCTCACCACAGAGTCTGAAAGCGAGCTGGCCGCAGTGCTGGCACATGAAATTACACATGTAACGCAGAAACATTTACAGCGCGCCTGGTACGCTGCCAGCAACATGAGCCTGATTCAGGGAGCCGCCCTGATCGCCGCCATCATCCTCGGCGCAGCTGCGGGGGGCGATGCCGCCGTAGCTGCAACCATGGGTGCCCAGGCAGCCATACAGCAGCAGCAAATCAACTTTACCCGCCACAATGAGCAGGAAGCAGATCGCCTGGGCATCAATATCCTCCATGAGGCCGATTATGACCCCCGCGCCATGCCCAGCTTTTTTACCCGCATGGGCAGAGCCAACCGTAGCTATGGCAGAGAACTTCCCGAGTTTCTGCGTACTCATCCGGTAACCAATTCCCGTATTGCCGATTCCCTTGGACGCGCCGAAAAATTTCCCTATCGGCAGCGGCCTGACAGCAACCGTTATTTGCTACTAAGGGCCGCTTTGAAAGAACAGACTTTCATCAAGCCCGCCCAGGCGGTGGCTTATTTTCGGACAATACTGAAAGAAGGGCGTTACCGTAACCAGGCGGCAGCCCGGTACGGACTCAGCCTGGCGCTATTGCGCAACGACCAGTACAAGGAAGCCTCTGCAGAACTGGGCACATTGATGCAAGAACATGCTGACACACTGGAATTCGTCATCGCTGCTTCACAGGCCGATATGGATGCCGGCAGAAAACAACAGGCGATCGAACGGCTGGAACAGAGCTCACACAAATTTCCGTTGAGCTATCCCCTACAAGTAACCCTGGCTGAATTTTACCTGCAGGCAGGAAAAGCAAAGGATGCCTACAAGAAACTCAAACAACTGGCTTCCCTGCAGCCGGAAAACACCCGGACGTTTAAACTGCTGGCAAAAGCAGCAGCAGCCCTTGGCAACAAGGCGGAAAGCCATGAACACATGGCCACACATTACTACCTGATGGGCGCCCTGGAACCCGCGCTTTTGCAACTGAAAATAGCGCTGCGCATTCCAGGACTGGATTTCTATCAGACAGCCAAGCTGGAATCACAACTGAAAAAAGTACAGGCCGAGGCAGACGAGCTGAAGAAGGAACGCAAAAAATAATGCACTTGCACGTGCACCATGCAGCTGTTGCTGCGCATCAGCGCCCGGATAAAATGAAAAACAGGAAAAATTCTACCGTCTGGGTCAACTCAAACCACATTTTCACTATGGCAACAAAAAATATTATGGTAAGTTCCGCTACGGATACCACGAAAACACGAAGGAGAGTTACTCAAATGAGAAAGAAGACTACCAAAAAGATACTTCCCATGAAAGCACCAAAAAAACTGACTGCTATTGCCAAGAAGCAAACCAAAAGTGAAATCCTGACCGCAATTGCAGAAGATACAGGAATGACCAAAAAAGAAGTTGCCTCTGTATTCGCCTCCCTGGGCGACCTCATCACCAGACATATCAAAAAACGCGGTTCCGGTGAATTTGCCATTCCCGATACCGGCGTGAAAATCCGTCGCGTGAAAAAACCCGCCCGCAAAGCGCGCATGGGCCGCAACCCTGCCACTGGCGAAGCCATGAAAATCGCAGCCAAGCCAGCCAGCACTACCGTAAAGGTAACTGCGCTCAAGGCACTCAAGGATACGGTGTCAAAGTAGCCAGCAACCCTCGTTACGCACTCACACAGCCGAAGGCCAGCGTTATTGTTACCAATAATGATGCTGGCCTTTCTGTATTCTCTCCAGACACTGCATCGGCGACCATAGTTTTGACTTGATCAGGGATTTCCTAACGCACCCTCACGCAAGGTCAATACGCCATCACGCTGTATCATTTCCAGATTTTTCAGGAAGCTCATACCCAGCAACACCTGATTGGCGGGCTTAAGCTCGGGAAGAATGGTGGCACGAACATTGTGCATTTCGATCACACCCAGGGTTACACGATCCAACACTGTCTGCCACACTGCCACAACGCCATTGGCAGTATGACTGAAAGCACCGCCGCGCTTTTTCAGACCCAGCCTGTTTGCCAATGCCTCCGAGACGGCAACATCCGTTGCACCTGTATCCAGCAGGAATACCACGGGATGCCCATTGATCATGCCACTAGCGACATAGTGGCCCTGGGCATTCCGCTCCAGCACAACCTCCCGCACACCCTGGGATGAAATGCTTCCCCCGGGAGTTGAGTTCGGGTTTTCACGTTTTTCCAGCACCTCTCCAAAGAAAAGTGTCAGCAACAGCAGCAACAGAATCCAGGCGGCAAAGATCATGCCTTTTCCCAACCCCTGCCCTGGGGGAGATGTCACCTACTTCCCCTCCTGCATAAAAAAAGCATTTACGAGCCAGATGAGACCTGGCGATACGGGCGGGCAACTGGCTGTTGATTGTGCCCCCTTGGCATATACATGGTCTGGCGGAACTGGCGGCGATAGTGAATTACCGCACTTTGTCCATTGGCCATTACATCGTATACCTTCCATCCCTCACTCGCCTTGTAAAAACGGAAGTCCAGACGGGTAGGATAGCCTTGCGGCCCAATGATTGCCGTAGTTACAACGCCGGTGCGGCCATCAGCATGCAAGCGCTGGGAGATAACATTTACACTTTGGTTGTTGTAGCTGACCAGTCTTTGCACCATAGTGGAAAGAAACTGTTGCTTGATACGCTCAGCCATGCGCGACCGCTGATTGGTGCTCATGTGACGGTACATGTTCCCTGCGGCAGATTTGGCCATGTAGGAAAAATCAAAATACGGTGCAATCTCGGTATCCAGGTACTGCCCCAGGGAGCGTGCATCCAGATCTGTACGGCGCAAATGCGCAAGCAAACGTCCCATACCGTCTTCAAGTAACGCTGCCGGGCTATCTTTGGTGATTTCCGGCATCACAGGCCTGGGCATGGGTGGAACATATCCATAGGCATAGGCAGGCGCACCAGATTGCGCCTGCGCAATCCCCATACTCACCACCGCCAATACGGTAACAGCTGTTTTTTTCATTGACTCTTCCTCCTCTGCTTTGCTATCGATTGCCTTGGTAACTGATAATCTTGCGATAGATACCAGAAACTCTTTAGGGCTGTTTTACTACGCCATCCAGTACCATGTAGTTGGCTTTTTCATACCCGGGCTCAGACATTCGCCCCCCCGCGAGCGCCGCCGGACGCATGCACTTGATGCCCCAAGACATCATTTACTGTCATCCAGCCCCAGTTCATCCCAAAGTTGATCAATTTTCGCCCGAACTGCCTTGTCCATGACAATGGGGCTGCCCCATTCACGGCTGGTTTCTCCCGGCCATTTATTGGTGGCATCGAAGCCGATTTTTGAGCCCAGGCCGGAAACCGGCGAAGCGAAATCCAGATAGTCGATGGGGGTATTCTCCACCAGAGTCACATCCCGAACCGGATCCATGCGCGTAGTCATGGCCCAGATTACATCATTCCAGTCCCGTGCATTGATGTCATCGTCCGTGACAATCACAAACTTGGTGTACATGAACTGCCGCAAAAAAGACCAGACCCCGAACATCACCCGCTTGGCGTGGCCAGGATACTGTTTCTTCATGCTCACCACCGCCATGCGATAGGAGCAACCTTCCGGCGGCAGGTAGAAATCTGTGATCTCCGGAAACTGTTTTTGCAGAATGGGAACGAACACTTCATTCAGCGCCACTCCAAGAATCGCCGGCTCATCCGGTGGTCTGCCAGTATAAGTGCTGTGATAAATCGGGTCAGAACGGTGGGTAATTCGCTCGATGGTGAACACGGGAAAGTCATCCACTTCATTGTAGTAGCCGGTATGATCGCCAAATGGCCCTTCCGGGGCCATATCATCCGCATGGATCACTCCCTCCAGCACATATTCTGCAGATGCCGGCACCTGCAAGTCGTTTCCCAGGCTTTTGGTTACTTCGGTGCGGGAACCGCGCAGCAGGCCAGCGAAAGCATATTCCGACAAGGTATCGGGAACCGGTGTCACCGCCGCGAGAATGGTTGCCGGATCGGCCCCCAGGGCTACGGATACGGGAAAGGCCTCTCCGGGGTGAGTCTGCTGCCACTCACGGAAATCCAGGGCACCGCCACGATGCGCCAGCCAGCGCATGATGACCCGATTACGGCCTATCACCTGCATGCGATAGATACCCAAATTCTGACGCGGCTTTTCCGGCCCCCGGGTAACCACCAGTCCCCAGGTGATCAATGGCCCGGCATCTCCCGGCCAGCAGGTTTGTACGGGTATGCGGGACAAATCCACATCATCACCGACAGATACCATTTCCTGACAGGGAGCCGATTTTCGCTCCCTGGGCGCCATGTCCAACACCTTGCGGTACAGGGGAAGTTTTTCCCAGGCATCCTTCATGCCTTTTGGGGGATCCGGCTCCTTGAGCGTGGCCAGCAGTTTTCCCACCTCACGCAATGCAGTTACCGAATCTTCTCCCATGCCCATGGCGACCCGTTTGGTGGTGCCGAAGAGATTGGTAAGCACCGGCACATCGTATCCACGGGGGTTCTCAAACAACAGGGCCGGGCCACCGGCGCGCAGCACCCGGTCGCTGATCTCTGTCATTTCCAGTACGGGATCTACTTCCGCCTGTATGCGCCGCAGTTCACCCTGCTGCTCCAACTGAGATAGGAAGTCTCTAAGATCCTGGTATTTCATGCGGGCAGTTTTCTCCGTCAAAACAGGGAAAGGCGGCTCACGCCATTATTCAAAGGCGGGAATAGCGTTGGTGCGAAACCACTGTTTGGTTTCCGGTTCATATTCCCAGGACTGCTGGTCCACGATGCTGCGCACCACCTGGCGGTCGCGAAACAGGTAGTCGATACGGGCCGTTTGCACGATCTTGTTCTCACCTGCCGGGGCCGGCACCACCACCACTTCATATTCGGTTACGCGAATATTACCAGGATCCCTGGCAATGGCCTTCTGCTCCGCCACCATGGCCGGGCGCAAATAGGCGGGCAAGGCCTCCAGCGCACCCCAGCGCACTTCATGGGCATAGGCGAGCAGGCGCTTATGCATTTTCTGGCTCTTGCTCGCTTTCTCTATCGTCCCGCAACCGCTGACAAGCAGCGCCAACGACAGTATTGCAAGCAGGACAAGTGTTTGTATAGAAACTTTTTTCACGCGCCGAACTCCATCCTGAGTGATTCTGCTGGTATTATCCCAGCCCACCCCTGTAATGCAAACAAACAAATCATGCCGGACACTCATTCCCAGGAACCCATCGAAGAACTCAGCATCGAAGGCAGCAAACTCACCCTGCTGGGCACGGCGCATGTTTCCAGAACCAGCGCCGAAATGGTGGAACAGCTGATTGAAAGCAATGCCTATGACGCCGTTGCAGTGGAGCTGTGTCCCAGCCGCTACAACGCCATCCTCTCACCCGACTCCCTGGCGAAGATGAATCTCATGGAAGTATTCCGTAGCGGCAAGGCTTCCATGGTCATCGCCAATCTGGCCATGGGGGCCTATCAGCAGCGCATCGCAGAGCAATTCGGCATCGAACCCGGCGCAGAACAGCGAAAAGCTATCGAGCTGGCACAAAAACATCATCTGCCGGTGCTGCTCATCGACCGGGAGATAGGCGTCACCCTGAAGCGTACCGCCGGCAACCTCCCCTGGTGGAAGCGCTGGACCCTGTTCACGGGGTTGCTGCTGTCGCTGATCTCCCGCGAAGAAGTGGAAGAGGAAGAAATCGAAAAACTCAAGGAAGGCGACATGCTGGAGACCACCTTCGCCGAGTTCGCCCATGACAGGGAAGACCTGTATATCCCCCTGATCGACGAACGCGACACCTACATGGCCGCCAGGCTCACCCAGGAAATCGAGGAAAAAGGCCATGAAGACATTCTCGCCGTGGTGGGGGCGGGACATCTCAAGGGCATCAGCAGCAAGCTGCGCCGGGGCATTGCGGATCCGGCCGCGCGCGTGGAGGAACTGGACAGACTGCCAAAACCTTCCCGCTGGCCGAAGATTGTACCCTGGATCATCGTGGCTCTGGTATTCATTGGTTTCGGCATCGGTTTTTACCGCAGCCCGGAGTTGGGCTGGCAGCTGGTCTGGAGCTGGGTGCTGATCAACGGCAGCCTGTCAGCAGCAGGCGCAGCACTGGCGGGCGCCCACCCGCTCACCGTGGTGACAGCCTTTATCGCCGCACCCATCACTTCCCTGAACCCAACTGTTGGCGCAGGCATGGTAACTGCGGCAGCAGAGCTGTGGCTGCGCAAGCCTACAGTGAAAGACTTCGAACAGCTGCGTCATGACACAACGCACTGGACAGGCTGGTGGAAAAATCGCGTATCCCGCACCTTACTGGTATTCCTGTTCAGCACCCTGGGATCTGCCGCCGGCACCTATATCGCCGGCTTCCGCATCGCGGGAAAACTGACCGGAGGCTAAGCGACTATCTGACCCCGCAGGCTCGGGATCCCGTCAGTGGTCAAAACGATCATCCAGGTTGACCGGACAAAGCACCTCGCGCATGGTGCCGATCAATTCCAGCAACTTGCCGTTACGGATACGGTAATAGATCCGGTTCGCCTCCTTACGGGAAGTAACGATATTCTTGTTGCGCAGTTGTTCAAGGTGCTGGGAGATATTGCTCTGGGAGGTGCCGGTACGGGAGACAATCTCCCCCACAGACAGCTCCGTCTCACCCAGTGTGCAAAGAATTTTCCAGCGCAGGGGGTGCGCCATGGCCTTCAGCGCATTGGCCGTCATGGTGGGATCTTCGTCCGCAGGAATGCTGGAAACGGTTGGCTTGTTCATGAGATTTCACTCTCTGGGTTCATGGATTCGGCCTCGTCCACTCGACAATAGCCTGACATATTCTTGGCGATACAGATGATCTCGTCAATCTCTCCCTGCTGATTCACAATCGCCGTGCGTGAAAACAGGATGGGAACACGCCTGCCATTCCTGGCAATAAAAGCCGCTTCTATATCGCGTAAGGCACCAGCCCGGATCAGGGCTTCGAGCCACATGCCCATGAAGGCGTTGGCCTGCTCTCGGCCTTCCTCCTCGAACACATCACCGATACTCATTCCTTCCAGTTCCTGCATTTCATAGCCAAGCATTTCACAGGCCGCAGGATTGACCTGCGTGATATTGCCCTGGGGGGTGAGAACAAGCAGCGCCTCACCCATATAACACAGAATGTTCTCCAGATGCTGGTTAGCCTGATGGAGCTCTGCGGTACGCTCGGCCACCTTCTGTTCCAGAATCCGGTTCAGCTCACGCTCTTTCCCGATAAGGCGAAAATAGGTGCTGATCTTGTTCAGCAGCTGGTTGTCATCAATGGGCTTGAGCAGGTAATCCGCGGCTCCCACATCATAGCCCTTTTGCTGAAACTCTTCGGTCTTGAATGCTGCGGTAAGGAAGATCACCGGTATTTCACTGGTTTTCTTGTAAATCTTCAGCATTCGCGCTGTTTCAAAGCCATCCATTTCCGGCATCTGCACATCCAGGATGATCAGATCGATATCCGGATTGGCGCGAGCCAGCTCCAACGCCTGCCTTCCGCTCTCGGCCTCCAGTATCTCCACATCCATATGCCTGCTGACCAGGGAACGCAAGGTAAACAGGTTGTGCTGGTTGTCATCGACGACCAGCAGCTTGAAACCGGCATAGCGATTGCTCATATTGTTCATGATGAAAACTGTTGTTGCAAAATAGCTTTTAGCACATGGGCATTTATATCCGGCGACAGCACTACATCCGCCCCATCTGCCTGGGGGTTGTCAGACAGTCCTACCATCAGTACAGATTTTGCAACACCGCCCCCCGCAATTACCGACAGCCGCCGCCAATCCATGATGTGCTCTCCTGCCAGTACTATATCAATATCCGGCTCATCTTCCAGGGTTTCCAGCACCTCCTCTTCATTGCTTGCGGCCAAGACCCGGATATTCCAGGACTCCAGTATTTTGCTCAATCTCAACAGCAGACCGATATCCTGTTCCACCAGTAACGCCTTGCGCCCGGAAAAATCCGCCGAAGGCTCTTCCTCAAGCGCCGGATCCGGCGCGGTATCCTGCCTGTTTTCAGGCAGGATAGTCTTGGGCTGAGGCATTTCACCGCATTTCGCCATCAATAGCAGGGAGAACTGTGCACCCGCTCCCGGCTGGCTCTCGACATGGATTTCCCCGCATAGAATCGAGGCCAGTTCCCGGCTGATGCTCAAACCCAGGCCGGTTCCTCCATAACGGCGACGGGTGGAACCGTCAGCCTGTTTGAAGGCCTCGAAAATCAGTTGTTGTTTATCAACAGGGATACCTATGCCTGTGTCCCTTACCCAAAGGCGTACTGCAAAAGGTTTACCCGCAGCCGCCAGCCCCAACACAACTTTCCCCTCCGTGGTGAATTTCAGGGCATTGGAAAGGAAATTTTTCAAAATTTGCTTCAGCTTATCCGGATCCGTGAGAATCTTCGCCGGTGCAGAGTCGGCAACATCCAGCTCCAGTTCCAGCCCCTTTTCCTCTAACTGGGGGCGCATCAGCTTTACCAGATCCTGCAACAGGGCATACAAATCCACTTCTACCACATTTGGCAACAGACGCCCGGCTTCGATACGGGACAAATCCAGAATGTTGTCAATCAGCCCCCGCAGGTCAACGCTTGCTTCATGAATAACCTGCAGTTGCTGGCGCTGCTCTTCACTCAGCCCCTGCTCCTCCTTTACCAGCAACTTCGAAAGCAGCAGGATGGAGTTCAGGGGCGTGCGCAGCTCATGGCTTACATTGGAGAGAAACTCGGACTTGTACCGGTTGGATTCCTCCAATGCCCGCGTGTGCCCCTGCAGCTCCTGCAGGTTCTGCGCATGGGTTCGGGACAGCATGGAAAGATTCTCGCCCAGTTGTTGAAGCTCCGGGCCGCCCCGCCAGTGAAATTGCACCGCTTCCGACTTTCCCACGATGCGCTGAATGCCCTTGAACAATTCCGCGCCATAACGCTCCAGACGCGCCGCAACGATGCGGGCAAATATACCAATCACCAGCACCAGTACGAAGATAATCGCCAGCACCCGCAGAATCAGGGCATCCCTGAGATCATGAAGAGGCTTGTCCTGAACATACCGCCCCACCCATAGCGGCTGGTCATTCTCCGTTCGCAGCAGGGGAACCCAGATAATGGTTTTCCCGTCATCTCCTTCCCACATGAACAGTTTGCGCTGAGAAAACTGTTCTTCCAGTCCCGGAAATTCATCAAAAGCATTTTTTGCGTGGAGTGTAATGCCGGGAGCAGATAAATAACGTCCATCATCATGCACCCACAGGGTTCCCGGATCCCGGCGCACCAGACCACCGATGTCCACGGTCATCACCACCACCCCATAGGTGGGCTTTCCTTCACCCGGCCCCAGAGGACTGAGCAGTTGCAAGGTCATGGCACGGGAGAGGTCACTGGAGTTTTCGTTCACCACCACCGGCGTCAGCAACACGGCAGGCGTGGTAGCCTGCATGACCATGTTGATCGAATCGGGAGGCGGCAAATAAGGCGGAACAACAGTCGCCCCCCACAAACGGGTTTCCGCATTGCGGGACAGCCAGAATCGCGCCATGCCATTGCGATCCAGAAAAAGTATATCCACTATGTCCAGCTGGTCGCTCAGGATACGGTTGATCCATTCTGTATACTTTTGGTGCGCAAGATCGATTCCGGCTTCATCACCCCCCTGCCCCCCCCCCAGAACCACCCCGGGCTCAGGCAGCTTCGCCAGCAGACGAATCATTTCATCCCGGCTCGCCAGATGGGTATCCAGATCCGAGAAATCCGCACGCAGGTTCTGCAGGAACGCCTGGCGATAGAATAATTCCACACGATCCAGCACCAGGGGCAAATTGATCACCACCGCCGCCAGCAGCGGCAGCAGGGCAAAGCCAAACAGAAACAGCAGAATGCGTGTACGTAGAGACATAACGACCCGAAGCGGTGAAACAGCTTGTCATCCTAGCAAATCCACCGTTGTATGGGGTCGTGAGTGTTCAGAATCCCTTCCAGACCCCCCCCAAAAAATTCCACTCAAAACATCGAGGAGCTCTTTTTACTTAGTGGTTATCTTGACATTCTTCCATTTGGTGCTCATATCCATGTCGCCCCAGATATGGGATCCATAATACATGGTGCGTATTTTCCAATTACCAAGACGGTTATCCATATCTGATTTATTTTTAATTAACCGTTTTACAACGCGCTTTACGTTTAAATCATAGGATTCCCACTCACCTACCTCAGGCGTGGATGCTTTGTATGTGAACAATTGATCTCTATACCCCCAGCTAACCCAGCCATCTGATTGTATCAATGCGTTTCTCCACCAATACTTCATGTTTGGATTCATTCGTACATTGCTAAAACGTAGTTGATAAAACAATATCTGCTTACTGACCTCATTAAAAAAGACTATACCGACTAAATCACCCCCTTGGGTCACTGGGCATGAGAGGTTATTTATAAAGTACTCTTCTCGATATATGTCTAGCTTCAATGTAATCTCTTTATAGCTATTGACGGGCCCGGAATAAACCATAGACAGCGGCGATATAAAACCGTCTAGCTCATCCCCACAAGGTAAATCATTCCCTCGTAAAGTCAGTGAAGTAGTTTTAGTTTCCTTGTCCCACTCCACCCGCATATGGCTGTTTTCAGTTACATCCTCAACGAAGCCAGGCAGGTCTTCAGGAATAGACCACTGTGCGATTTTATAGTTACCATGAAATTCGGTATGCCCATAGAGCGTTTTTGCGTCACTAGAAGTAACCCAGTACCCTCTAGGTTCAGGTGTTGACCATGAGTAGGCTTGGGTCGTTAAGAACAGTAACAATAACAGCTTCTTCATATTTTCACTCCTGAGTTCCAATTACTGGAGTGTAACGCAGCCTGCCAATAAGATGGCTGATCCTGCCCACCAGCCACAAAACCGGACAAGCCGGTTTGTTGCTGAAACATTTCATGGCACTGCGGGCTTCCACTGACTGTTTCTGCTATAATACGCCCTGCAATACAGCATTTTCTTCCCTTCTCCGCAGGCTCTACATGTCCACATCTGATCAACCCCTTTCCTTCGAGGAACTGGGACTGCCACCCGTACTACGCAAGGCACTAGCCGATATCGGCTACGAAAACCCTTCTCCTATCCAGGCGCGTTGCATTCCGCTGCTGCTGGAAACAAAAGACCTGCTGGGACAGGCGCAGACAGGAACCGGAAAAACCGGCGCCTTCGCCCTGCCCCTGCTGGCGAAAATCGACATCAAGCAGCAAAAACCCCAGGTGCTGGTGCTGACACCTACCCGGGAGTTGGCCATTCAGGTGGCAGAGGCATTCCAGACCTACGCCCATCACATGAAGGGATTTCATGTGCTGCCCATCTATGGCGGCCAGGCCATGAGCCAGCAGTTGCGCCTGCTCAAGCGTGGCGTGCATGTGGTGGTGGGCACACCGGGGCGGGTGATGGATCACCTGCGCCGCAAAACCCTGCAACTCGATGGTCTGAAAAGCCTGGTGCTGGACGAAGCCGACGAAATGCTGCGCATGGGGTTCATCGACGATGTGGAATGGATTCTGGAACAGGCCCCGGAGGAACGCCAGACCGCCCTGTTCTCCGCCACCATGCCGGATGTGATCCGCAAGGTGGCACACAAGCATTTGCGCCAGCCAATAGAAGTACGCATCAAATCGAAAACCAGCACCGCAACCACTATTCACCAGCGCTACTGGCTGGTAAGCGGGTTGCACAAACTGGATGCCCTGACGAGACTGCTGGAAGTGGAAAACTTCGATGCCATGCTGATCTTCGTGCGCACCCGCATCGCCACCGTGGAGCTGGCCGACAAGCTGTCTGCCCGGGGCTACGCTGCAGAGGCGCTCAATGGCGACATACCACAGAATCAGCGCGAAAAAACCGTGGAGCGCCTGAAAAAAGGCAAGCTCGATATCCTGGTCGCAACCGATGTGGCCGCCAGGGGGCTGGATGTCGGGCGCATCAGCCATGTGCTCAACTACGACATTCCCTATGACACGGAGTCCTATGTGCATCGTATCGGGCGCACTGGCCGCGCCGGACGCAAGGGGGAAGCTATCCTGTTCGTGGCGCCCAAGGAACGGCGTCTGCTGCGCGCCATCGAAAAGGCCACCAGCCACCCCATAGAACAGATGCACATGCCCAGCACTTCGGACATCAACGACAAGCGTGTGGGGAAATTCAAACAGCGCATCATCGACACGCTGGCTACGGAGGATCTGAGCATCTATCTGGATATTCTCGAAGGGTTCCGCCAGGAAAATGACCTGGATCCCATGCAGATCGCCTCCGCCCTGGCGCTGCTGGCCCAAGGTAGCGATCCGTTGTTGATCAAGGATCAGCCCAGAAAGCAGAAAGCACGAAAGGAGCGCAGGGAAGAGCCGGGCAAGGTCGGCATCCGCCCCCCCAAACCGGCATTCTCCACCGAAGCCCAGCCGCTGAAAGAATTTCCTGACCTGGATATGGAGCGTTTCATCATCGATGCCGGATACAATCATGATGTAAAACCCGGCAATATCGTGGGCGCCATCGCCAACGAAGCCGATATTGAAAGCTGCTATATCGGCACCATCGAAATACACGATGATTTCACCACGGTGGATCTGCCGGAAGGCATGCCAAGGGAAGTCATGGAAATATTGCAGAGGGCGCGGGTTGCCGGGCGCAAGATGGCTTTACGCCCGGCGGATAAAAAACCGCCCAGGGGGAAAAACATCAAGCAGAGCCGCAAGCACCACAAAGGCAGCAGGAAAAAACCAGCCGGCGGAGAGCGATGACTTTACAGCGCCTTTACCAGCGCCAGCACATCTCTGGCATGGGCTTTTGGAACGACCCCATACAGAGCATGCTGAATCACATCGTTCTTGTCGATAACAAAAGTTGAGCGCTGAATGCCCCGGCGTTCCACCCCGTCTTTGGTTTTGACCTGCATGACGCCATAGGCCTCACAGGCTTCATTGTCCGTATCCGCCACCAGCTCGATGGTCAGCCCGTATTTGTCACGGAAATCCCCGTGACTGATACAGCTGTCCGCGCTGATGCCCACGACAAGGGTGTCCAGTTCCGCAAATTCATCCATCAATTCGCTGAATTCAATCGCCTCCATGGTGCATCCCGGCGTATCGTTCTTGGGATAAAAGTAAACAACCAGGTTTTTCCTGCCCACGAAATCCGACAGGCGCCACATGGTCAAATCTGCGGTGGGCAACTCGAAATCCGGCGCCTTGTCTCCTTTCTTCAGCATCTTCTCCTCCTCGTATTTTTATTGGGGTCTGTTAACATCTCGAACAATTCGGCTTTTGTTGAGCCGGCGCACGACGCCATGAATGCACGGCATAAAACCATTTCGCACAAGCTGGCTATTCTATCCCCGAGTGGCGCAACAAGGCTTCAATGCTGGGTTCCCTGCCACGAAAAGCCACGAACAGATCCATAGCATCCTCACTGCCGCCTTTTTCCAGAATGTTTTTGCGGAACGACAAACCTGCCTCCTGATCGAACACACCCTTTTCCTCGAACAGGGAAAAGGCGTCGGCCGAGAGCACTTCCGCCCATTTGTAGCTGTAGTAACCGGCGGCATAGCCGCCACCAAAGATATGGGAAAACCCGTGGGCGAAGCGATTCCATGACGGTGGCCGGACAACCGCCACTTCCCTGCGCACCGCCTCCAGGGTTTCGTAGATATGTCCTCCTTTCTTCGGCTCGTATTGCAGGTGGATGAGAAAATCGAAAAGGGAGAACTCCAGCTGGCGCAGCAGCTGCATGGCAGACTGGAAATTACGTGCCGCAAGCATGCGTTCATACAGGGCTTCCGGCAGGGGTTCGCCGGTTTCATAATGGCCGGAGAACAGCGCCAGCGCCTCTTTTTCCCAGCACCAGTTCTCCATGAACTGGGAGGGCAGCTCCACCGCGTCCCAGGCCACGCCGGAAATACCGGAGATAGAAGGGTAATCCACCTGGGTGAGCATATGATGCAATCCATGCCCAAACTCGTGAAAGAGGGTCTGCACTTCCTCATGGGTGAGCAACGCCGGCTTGTCTCCCACGGGAGGCGTGAAATTGCAGGTCATGAAGGCCACGGGCAGCTGCTCTTTATTACGGGTCTTCATGCGCGATATGGCATCCGCCATCCAGGCGCCACCGCGTTTATTGGGGCGGGCGTACAGATCAAAATAAAACTGCCCCAGCAATGCTCCGGAATGATCCCGGATCTCGTAGAACCGCACATCCGCATGCCAGGTTTCCACCTTTTCCGTGCTTTCCCGGATATCCACGGCGAAAACCCTGCCGATCACCTCGAACATGCCCGGAATCACGCGGGTTTCCGGGAAATAGGGCTTCAGCTCTTCCTGGCTGATACTGTAGCGGTGCTGGCGCAGCTTTTCGCTATAGTAGGGGATGTCCCAGGCTTCCAGTTCTGCTACGCCGTACTGCTCCCGGGCAAAGTCTTGCAATTCCGCAAGTTCTGCTGCTCCCTGTTTTTTTGCACGGGCGGCCAGATCACGCAAAAACGCCAGCACTTCCTCTGTGGAACGCGCCATTTTGGTGGCCAGGGAGCGTTCTGCATAGTTGGCAAACCCCAGCAATCCCGCCATTTCATGGCGCAGGGCAAGGATTTCCTCCATGATTTCGCTGTTGTCGAATTTCCCCGCATCCGGCCCCTGATCCGAAGCACGGGTGGCGTAGGCTTCATACATTTCCCGGCGCAACTCACGCCTGTCCGCATAGGTGATTACCGGCAAGTAGGAAGGAAACTCCAGGGTCAGCATCCAGCCCTCTTCCCCTCGCTGCCGGGCGGTTTGTGCGGCCAGCTCCAAGGCTGATGGAGGCAGGCCCGCCAGCAGGCTCTCATCTGAAATCAGCTTGCACCAGGCATTGGTTGCATCCAGAAGATTTTCTTCGTATCTGGCGTTGATTTCCGACAGGCGGCTAGCGATCTCGCCAAAGCGCTGTTTTTTTTCTGCAGGCAAATCCACACCGGAAAGGCGGAACTCCCGTAACGCGTTCTGCAGCAACTTGCGCTGCGCTGTATCGAGCCCGGAACCGTGCGCCTCAACTATCTGGTAAGCACGAAACAGGGCTTCGTTCTGTCCCATTTCGGTGGCGTATTCCGAAAGCCCGGGCAGGCAGGCATTGTAGGCCTGGCGCATTTCCTCACTGTTCATCACCGCATTGAGGTGGGAAACCGGAGACCAAGCGCGTGACAACTGGTCTTCCAGCTCTTCCATGGGCTCAATGAAGTTGAACCAGTCCGGCTCCGGCACCTCTTCCAGCAAGGCGTAAATCTGCTTGCGGTTGTCCTCGAGCAGATAGTTGATCGCCGGCTCCACATGTTGTGCGGTAATCCGGGCAAACCGAGGCAGGCCGCTGAAGTTCAGCAATGGATTGGACATGAAAACTGGTAATCCTGAAATGGTCAAAACCGGAATATACCGCATTCGATGCCGGAAGGATAAGATCATCTGCCACCACCTTGTCCAATTGTCCGGGCAGAAAAAAGCCCTGCTATCTGTAAATAGCAGGGCAACCCGGAATTGCTTGACGGCTTTTTAGCGAGCCGTTAAAAAATCCAGTTTCGATTCAACCTTCATTTGGCTGATTTGGGAGCATCCTTCATCGCTTCCGCAGGCTTTTCAGCAGCCTCATACGCGGCAAACTCTTTGGCGCTGAGATCGCCACTGCCGTCGGCATCCAGCTCCTTCCACTTGTCCGCCAGACCAGGCATGGCGGCGGCTTCATCCTTGCTGATGAAACCACTGTAATCTGTATCCAGCGTAGAAAAAACATTTCCAGCAGTGGCGGCAACCGCAAACAAAGCACCCATGGCAGCAACAATAATTTTCTTAGACATGATATTCAACTCCTTAACTGTTTTATAAAAATCAGCAGACCAGATCAAAGCGACCTGGCTACAGCACGAATAAAGCAAGCACCGTGCCAAAACAAGCTAATGCCTGTGTAATCAATTGGTTACTAATCATTTCACTTTTCCTTTAGTCTGCATCCGTCGCTTCCTGGCGACAGTTTTTCCAGGCAATTACGGGAAACCCCCCATACAAAACCACAAGTTGCTGTCGCTGTTTGGCGACAGTTCGTATCCCGGCCAGTTCTTTGGCAAAATCAGGGTATGTCAATCAAGCCCGCTACCATTTTGAAACTGACGTTGCTGGGATTCATCCTGGTTGCGATACCATTGGCCATAGGGCTGCTCAACACCATGCTGCAAGTCGACCGCCTGGCGGCACAGATGCAAAAAGCCGTTCAAGATTCCACCCAGGCAGTGGAATCCGGGCGCCTCATTACCACCCAGGCCTTGAGCATGGAACGCAGCGCACTGCAGTACCTGGTATTGAGAGACAAAGGTATTCTGTCCCGCTACCAGAGCCAGCGCGAATCATTCAACCAGGAAATCCAGCGCCTGCTGGGCCTGCCTCTGGATTCTGCCCTGGCGCAGCGCCTGCAACAACTGCAGGAGCGCGAAGCCAGGCTTTACCGGAAACTCCAGCTGATCACCGGCGAAACAACAGGCGACGTGGAGAAGCTGGACGCAGAAGAACAGCTGTCCAGCCTGGCGGCTTCCATTCCATTTGGCGTTACCGCGCTCATCTCCCGGGAAAGCAGGCGCATGAACAAACAGATCAGCGGCGTCCGTCAGCTGTTGTTATGGCAGGCCGCTGCGCTGATCCCCCTGACGCTGCTGATTGCAGTTGTCTTCAGTGTCCTTATCTCTGGCCCTTTGCGACGTCTGGGCGCTGCCATCCGCCAGCTCGGGTCTGGCGAATTCGATACCCGCATCAAGGTCAATGGGCCGCAGGATATTCGGGAGCTGGGTGAGCAACTGGACTGGCTGCGGCAGCAACTGGCAGCACTGAACGAACAGAAAATGCAGTTCCTCCATCATGTCTCACACGAACTGAAAACCCCTCTCACCACTATCCGGGAAGGCGCGGGACTGCTCAGGGACGGCATTGCCGGGAAACTTACACTGGAACAGCAGGAAATCGTACAGATACTGCACAGCAACAGCCTGCAGCTGCAGGCACAGGTGGAAAACCTGCTGAATTTCAATCTCGCTCTGTCCCAGGAACACCCCCCGGAGCGAAAAACCATCGATATGGCGCCCTTGATCACCAAAGGAGTGGAAAACCACCAGTTGACATTGAAATCGAGAGATATTTCAGTAAACAGTCAGCTCCTTCCGCTTTCGGTGAACGGGGACACTGAGCAGCTGCAGACCATCATCGACAATCTCCTTTCCAATGCCATCAAGTACTCACCGGAAGGCAGCGAAATACAGATTCACCTGCAACAACAGAACCAACAGCTACTACTCGATGTCATAGATAAGGGGGAAGGTATTGCCGACGAAGACAAACCCCACTTGTTTGAGCCTTTTTTTCAGGGAAAATCACACTCCAGCGGCCCTGTAAGTGGAACCGGGCTCGGATTGTCGCTGGTAAAAAGATATCTGCATTTGCATGGAGGCACTATCAAACTGCTCGACAGCCCCCGGGGAACACATTTCCGGATTACCCTACCTCTGGCGGTACAGGTGAACAAATCATGATGCGGTTACTATTCCCCATGACTCTTGTAGTTCTGAGCGCCTGCACTACCGTTCCACCACAGCCCTCACCACCCCAACCTCAAGCTGTTGCACGGATCATTCATACGCCGGCCAGCAACCGTTGCAGCAACCTTCTGGATGATTATGAGACCTCTTCCCTGATGGATGACAAAGGGCGGAAACAGATCCTGGACAGCGTTTCGGACACCTGGGCACAAACCAGAGACAGCTGCGAACAGCTGCGTCTGGCGCTTTTGCTCAGCCAGCCGGGCAGGTCAGGCAAGGATCGGAAGAAAGCATTGAGGCTGCTCAAGGAACTACTCAGCGGTGAAAAACCACTGGACGGGCAGGCGCATCAACTGGCCAGGCTGCTACACGACCAGCTGCAGCAATTACATTCAAAGCAATTGAGAACCCTGGAACTCAGGCACCGCCTGAAGGCGCAGCATACCGCCTCCCGGCAGCTTGCAGAAAAACTGGGCAACCTGCAATCCCAACTACAACAGTTGAAGAATATTGAACAAAACATCAATGAAAAGGAACAATCCATCATCTCCCCTTCAACCGGCAATATCTCCCATGAACCACCATAGAATCCTGCTGGTTGATGATGATCCCGGCCTGCTCAAACTGCTGTCTCTGCGCCTTGAGGCCAACGGTTTCCAGGTTGATACGGCCAGCAGCGGGCGGCAGGCACTGGGGAAAATCGACACGCTGCGTCCCCATCTCATGATCACCGACCTGCGTATGCAGGGCATGGATGGACTGGCACTTTTTGATGCCGTACAAAAACACACACCCTCTTTGCCTGTCATCATGCTCACTGCACATGGCACCATCCCCGACGCCGTACAGGCCACCCGTAAAGGCTTGTTCAGCTATCTTACCAAGCCTTTTGACAGCAGGGAGTTACTGCAAAGCATCAATGATGCCTTGAGCCAGTGTTATGGGCATGACAAGCCGGAGCATTCCAGCAGCAATGACGAGTGGCGAAGCGATATCATCAGCAACAGCGCGGTGATGGAAAGGCTGTTGACCAAGACATGGCGCATCGCACAAAGTGATGTGAGTGTGTTGATACAAAGCAGCAGCGGCACCGGCAAGGAACTGCTGGCACGAGCGCTGCACAGAGCCAGCCCCCGCCACAAGGCGGCTTTCGTACCCATCAACTGCGCCGCCATTCCGGAAAACCTGCTGGAATCCGAGCTTTTCGGACACCGGAAAGGGGCGTTTACCGGCGCAGATCGTAACCGCAAGGGTTTGTTTGAAGCCGCCAATGGTGGAACCCTGTTTCTGGACGAAATCGGCGATATGCCGCTGGAGTTCCAGGCCAAACTGTTGCGCGTACTGGAAGACGGTGAAGTTCGCCCTGTAGGCGCTACGGAGAGCTTCCCCGTGGATGTGCGCATCATTTCCGCCACCCATTCCGACCTGGAGGCAGCCATTGAAGCAGGCGAGTTCCGGGAAGATCTGTTCTATCGCCTGAATGTGGTAATGCTGGAAATTCCACCACTGTCCGAGCGCCGTGAAGACATTCCCCTGCTGGCAAGGCATTTTCTGAACCAGGCATGTGAGCGGGCGCACTGCCAGGCCAGAACGTTTTCTCCGGAAGCCATGGAAGTGCTGATGCTGGCGCCATGGAAGGGGAATATCCGCCAGCTCCTCAACGTGGTGGAGCAGGTGGCGGCACTGTCAATGACCGCCATTATTCCCGAGAGCCTGGTGCAAAATGCGCTACGCAACAAATCCGGCGGCATCGTCTCCCTGGCGGAAGCCCAAAGCAATTTCGAGCGCAATTATCTGGTGGAACTGTTACAGATGACCGGGGGCAATGTGACCCAGGCAGCGCGCCTGGCAAATCGCAATCGCACGGAGTTCTATCGCCTGCTCCATCGCCACGAGCTGGAGCCGCAAATTTTCCGTCACTGAAAACACCAAAAAAAAGCGCCCCGATCACCCGGGGCGCCTTTCCTGCTACGGAATCAAGCAAACATTACTTCAGATTCACGACGGCATCGATCTCAAGCCCGTGCTCCGTTCCCAGCACACGAAAGTCAAACTTTGTGTAGATACCCGCGGCGGTTTCCAGGGATTTATAGGAGTTTTGCATGGATTGATAGACAGGACTGTTTTCCTGCGCGGACTCCACCATATTTTTCATCGGGGGACCGATGGTCTGGAACAATTTTCCAGCATCGTAACTCAAGGAAAAGAACGGCGGGGTATCCGCCGCTGGTGCTGATAAAACCTTGTCGATCCCGTCGGGCGCCTTTTCGCCTGTCATCAACGCCAGGGCCTGGCCCTTGATAGCAGCAAAAGTCGGGGGCGCCATTGGGGATAATCCTTCCAGCGGAACCTGGACGGGTGTGCCATCCACGGGAATATCCAGCTGTGCAAGCTGGGGACTGAGCATTCCCGCCATGCTGAACATGCCTTTTGGATCCGCCGCCGCCAGCAGTATCTGGGCATCTATGGCTTTTGGAGTCATGGTTTGCGTATCCACTTCCACATTATTGACGGTAACGCCGAAACCTTTGATTCCCATTCCCAGCAGCATAGGATTGAACGCCACATCGACGCCCTGCATGGCCTGAGCCAGCTCTTCCTCATTCACCAGTTCACAACCCTTTCCTGTTTCCAGGAAATTGCGCAGCATGGCCTTGATGCCGTCCCGAATCTGAGGCAAATCAAAACCCATGCCCAAACTTATCATGCCATCATTGGGCACACCGACCCCAGGCACAGGTGCAGACATTTTCTGCAGCCACCCCGCCACACCGGGAGAAGTCTCCACGGTTGCCTTCGCCGCATACTTCTGATTTGTCATCTCGGTATAGCCGAAGCTGATCATGGGCACAGACTGGACTGTGGTTTTAACAAAATCCTGGCAGGCGGCAGACAACTCCTTGGGACTGGCGCCAAGCGCCTGGAGCACCTGTGCATTGATGCCTTGGGATTCCCCCAGCGCCATTTCCGCCATGCGCACCAAGTCAATATAACCGTCACCATACCCCAGGAATTTGCGCTTGCTGCTGAATTCCTTGAAGGCACCGGTATCCGCCAGCGATTTCTCCGGCCTGGTTTCACCAAAGACCAATGGCAGCATGTCGGTTTCAGACTTGGCCGGCAATACCGCCATGATCAAGTGATCCTTGCCAACCGCAAGGATGCCTACCAGCTTATCCAACTCAAAACGGCGATAACTGATATCACCACGAGTCAATTTTTCTGCCTGCATGCCGCTACGTTCTTCTACCCGCGACAAAAAAGCTTCCACTTTTCCGGCATCCAGTACCTCCGTCCAGGCTACAGGCAACATTCCCAGGCCATATATCAAGCTGCGACCGTTTATGGGCAAGCCCAGGGACGCCAGTCCTTCTACGCTCATTTTCCCTTCCAGCTCCGCCAGGAACGCATCCACCAGTTTCATTATTTCCTGTCCGGCATCGTCAGTATCTGCGCCGGAAGCCGCCAGCTCTGCACGCAGGGAGCCATCATTCAGAGTCACGGCTGAAGCCTTCAGTATCTTCTCACTCAACTCCTGGGGGAGCTTTCTGCTGCCGGCAAATACATAGGGCGAATCAGCCGGCACCAGAGAAAGAAGATCGAATTCGGCAATGGCTTCCTCTGCCGCCGCCTTTTCCGCCTTGTCAGAGTCGCTGCAACCTGCAACTCCAACCGCCAGAATACCGGCAAGCAAATATTTGTTCATTTTTCCATACGATAGTTTCATGCGTTTCTCAACTCCTTAAATCCTCGATTACAGTTTTGGTGTCCGGACGCACACCCCGCCACAGATAGAATGATTCGGCAGCCTGCTCCACCAGCATCCCCAAACCATCCAGTGCATGCAGCGCACCGTGTCCCCTTCCCCACATCACAAATGCCGTGGGCTCTGAAGCATACATCATGTCATAAACCCAGGCATTTTTCCCGAGACAGCTGCCGGGAATGTCCGGCACCTGGCCGGACAGGCCGGCCGCAGTGCCATTTACAATCAGATCAAACACTTGCCCCGCCAGCTCATTCAGTCCACAACCGGAAACCGGCCCATGAGAGTGCAGTGTTCCCGCCAGTTCTACGGCACGGCCGGCAGTGCGGTTGGCAATCACCAGGCGGGATACGCCTTGTTCCAGCAACGGTCGCGCCACCCCACGGGATGCGCCACCCGCACCGAGCAGCAGCACCTTGGCTCCAGACAACACAAAACCATGATTCTGCTGCAAATCCCGCACCAAACCAATGCCATCCGTGTTGTCACCGAAGATGCGTCCACCCTCCAACATCAAGGTATTCACCGCTCCAGCGGAATCTGCCCCGGGACTCAGTTCATCCGCCAGGCGCCAGGCCTGTTCCTTGAACGGAACCGTTACATTCAGCCCCTTTCCACCAGCGGCAAAAAATTCTCTGACATCATCCGCAAAATACTCCAGATCTCCCAAAATCCTCTCATAACTCAGATCCTGACCTGTCTGGGCAGCAAATTTCTGGTGAATCAGCGGTGATTTACTGTGCGCGATGGGATTACCGATAACCGCATATTTGTCCATCATACCTGACGCTGTCCGGGAAAAACGCCAACTATACGGAATTCCACACACTGGATCCAATCCCGAAACACTCCGTATCAATTGGCTAACGGGGATGCTGCAGCCTTTTGGCTCGGCTGTGACCTCATTCACTACCGCCGTCAAAACCATTCAAGCCATAGTCAACCTTTACAGGGAATCTGGAAGCAACACCAGGGAAGGAAGGCAGCCAGCCAGCCGCCAATATCCAACCAGCACATTGAGCGTTGACAACAAACTTCACCTCACACCTGATTAACAATAACACCTTAATCAAGACTTAAGCTTAGCGGTCTAGAATTACACCCGAAATTCGTTGGTTAAGGTGACATCTATTGCGACAAACACCAACCACACGAAAAACACCAATGGGCAAAAATTAAGAGTCAGTAAAACCAGTGCATAAATAATTGCACCAACAAAGGAATAGGTTAATAAGAATGGAAATACCAAATCGCTTGACGCTGATGAAAGCCCATGCCTTGCTAGCAGCTTTTATTTTCCCAGTAGCAACCATGTTTCTTATAACTGGCGCGCTTTACACTTGGGGCATAAAAGGCGACTACAACACCACCAAACATGAACTACATCTTGCACAACCAATCCAGGAAAAGACCAAGGAACTTGTTGCACTGGCAGAAAAAGAACTGGAAAAACATAACATCTCGATTCCAACAGGAACAGCAAAAATAAAAAGGATCGGAAATTCTTTCAGGCTTGAGTGGACAGGGTCAAATATGGATATCAACCTGGAACCAACTGTTGATCCTCTCATTATGCAACTGGAGATTAAGAATGCAAGCCTATACCGACAGTTTGTGCAGCTACATAAAGCAAAAGGCGGGACGCCATTTAAAGTATATGCCGCTGTATTGTCTATCAGCATAATATTATTACTTATTTCTGGATTTATTATGGCATGGAAAATGCCAAAGTTACGAAAATTAACACTAGCCTCCTCTGCGCTTGGAATACTTATTTTTGCCGCAATGTTTGTACCCAGTTAAGGGAAACAGGAGAATATCTAAAGCGTTAGTTAAGAAATAAATAGTTATTTTCCCGCACCAGACATTTCTTCTATTTCTTAGAATTATATACAAAGAATATATATTCAGCAGTAATTATAAAACCATATATTGGACCAACCCAGGAATACAAAAACAAGAATATGAGAATCGTTATCTATACGCATGATACGTTTGGACTCGGCAATATCCGCCGCATGCTATTAATTGCCGAACACCTTAACCATTCAATCAAGGATTCCTCCATACTGTTGATTTCCAGCTCCCCCATGTTGCATGCTTTTCGGTTGAGCAAGGGAATTGACTATATAAAACTACCTACCATATCCCGCAACATACAGGGCGAGTACCAGACACGCACCCTGGGAATGAGCATGCAGGACATGGTGGCAATGCGCGCCAATCTGATACTCACTGCAGTACGTGATTTTTCCCCGGATGTGATTTTGGTGGACAAAAAGCCGCTGGGGATAAAGCGGGAACTAACTGCTACCTTGCAATTTTTGAAGGAAAATAGAGCATCCACCAAAGTCTTTCTGGTGCTTCGTGACATCCTGGATCGTGCTGATACCACCCATAAATACTGGAAGAGAAAGGGATACTTCAACGTAATTGAACATTACTACAATCAGGTGCTCATCCTGGGCAGCAAAGCAGTTTATGACGCCAGTCGCCTGTACCGATTTCCCCTTGCATGCCAACAGCTTGTGCACTATTGTGGCTATCTGCAACGCCCCAGGAATGACTTAAAAAATCCCGGGTGGGTGCGCAAGCAGCTGGGCATCGACAAAGAGAAAATTATTCTGGTTACCACTGGTGGCGGTGCCGATGGCGAACAGATTCTGACGCATTTCCTGCGGTTCTGGCAGCATCATGATTTGGGGAAAGATGTCCATGCAGTCATTGTGCATGGACCGGAACTATGTCCCCAGACACAACAGCAAGTTACAAGCATTGCCACGCAATGTCGGCAAGTAACCTTGCTAGAGTTTACTCCCCACCTGCCCAGTTTCATGAACGCAGCGGATGTTGTTGTCTGCATGGGCGGCTATAACACCTTGAGCGAAGCGCTCTCCCTGAACAAACGCATTCTCTGTATCCCCAGGGTCAAACCCGTTAGCGAGCAACTCATTCGCGCCAGCAGTTTTGCTCAGCTCGAATTGCTGCATTTTGTCCACCCCGACGAACTTACAACAAGGAAACTGGCTGCCAGCCTGCATCATATACTGGAGAAAGAACAAACCGTTCCTCCAGTTGAGGCACTGTCCTTTCATGCGCTGGAGCAAATAGAAAAACAGCTGAAGAAAGAGCTGCCGAATCACAACCCGCTGCCCTCCAGCCCGTTTGTGGCCGGAAAAACCACACTTCCGGCTTACAGGCTTTCCAGATGACTGTTGTTGAACCTCAAATCAAGTGCCACAACTTCAGGGCATCCAGCCTGCACCGGGCGCGGCTTGCAGATGAAGGTTGCCCTATCAATACCGGCAACAACCCAGATTCAGCACACACCTGAAACCCATCCCAGTCCCGGCTTTACAAGAAGAGTCCCGATCATGCCTATCCTAGAATCCCCAGTTGGTTATATCGTCAAACGCTACCCCAGATATTCGGAGACATTCATTGTCAATGAGGTGCTTTCTCATGAACGTGCGGGCGCTGAGGTCCATATCTTTGCCCTGAGGCCTCCAAACGATACGCATTTTCAGGACATCATCGCCAGAGTCAAGGCACCAGTTCACTACCTGCCCTACAACAAGATGAAGCTGGACAACTGGCTTGGAATGATCACAGAACTGACAGGAAAGCTCCCCGGCCTTCGTCGGCACCTGGCGGACAACCTCCATCATGGCGCCCGGGAAATATTGCAGGCTGCAGTATTGGCGGAACAGGTTCAGCGCCACGGGATCCGCCATTTGCACGCCCACTTTGCCACCTACCCCGCTGAAGTCACGCGTTTGGCAGCCCTGTTTGCCGATGTGACATACAGCTTTACCGCTCATGCAGTGGACATATTCCACGAAAATGTTTGCACGAAAGACTTGCATGAAAAATTTTCTGATGCGGCTTTTACAGTTACCGTCAGCGATTACAACCTGGGCTATTTACGCCAACGTCTGGGTGCAATCCCCTCGACCATCCATCGTATTTACAATGGCATGGATCTCGATCAGTTTACCTGGCAGTCTCCATTGCAGCGCCCTGCAGAAATAATCGCCATTGGCCGACTGGTAGAGAAAAAAGGCTTTCGCTATCTGATCGACGCCTGCACCATCCTGCGCCAAAAGGGCGTCCCCTTTCATTGCCGCATCATCGGCATGGGCGACCTGCGAGAAGTGCTGGCGCAGCAAATCATACAGAACGGTTTACAGGACGTCCTGGAGCTGAGCGGCCCCATGCCACAAAGTGAAATTCGCGCAAAAATACAGTCTGCAGCAGTTTTTGCCGCTCCCTGCGTGGTTGCAACTGACGGAAACAGAGACGGTTTACCCACAGTGTTGCTGGAAGCAATGGCCCTGGGTACACCTTGCGTCTCTACTGCAGTAACCGGCATTCCGGAGGTGATCGAGCATGAACAAACGGGCTATCAGGTACCACAACATGACCCCAATGCCCTGGCTTCGGCGCTGGAAATCCTGCTGCAGGACGGACAAAAACGCGAATCCCTCGCCCGCCGCGCCCGCCAACTGATCGAGAACAACTTTGATGTAGACCGGAATACAGCGCTTATCCGGCAGCAGTTTTCACTGGCCACTTCAGCCCCCGCTGTAGCCGAACAAAGGCAAGAGGCGCTGGTCTGATGCGTATCGCCTATATCTGCGCAGATCCCGGCATTCCTGTGTTTGGCTGCAAAGGATGTTCATTGCATGTGCAAGAGATACTCCGCGCCTTTTTGCATTTGGGCATGGAGGTAACCCTGTTTGCCGCCAAGCTGGGGGGCGATCCCCCGGAAGATCTGCGCAAGCTGGTCTACCGGGAACTCCCGCCACCTGCCGGGCGCGGGGAAAAGCCGGATCGCGCCCAGCGCGAACAACATGCCATGGATGCCCATGACTGGTATATGCAAGCATTGCTGCAAGAAGGTGAATTTGATTTGGTGTACGAGCGTTACTCCCTGTGGAGTCATGCGGGAGTGACTTACGCTTCCCGGCATGGAGTTCCGTCCGTTCTGGAAGTAAACGCCCCGCTGATGGAGGAAGCAAAAAACTACCGCGGGCTGGTTCACGAACAACAGGCGCAGCGGATCGCCCGGAAAAATTTCCACCATGCCAGCCTGATCTGCTGCGTCTCGCAGGCGGTGGCAGATTATATCCTGACCTTCGCAACCCATGACCAACAACCTGCGTTGCCTGTAATTGTCACCCCCAATGCCGTCAACCCCCAACGCTTTAGCCAACCGCCCCGTGCCCCCGACACACACCGGGGCGACTTGGTCATTGGCTTTGTGGGAACCCTGAAACCCTGGCATGGCATCGAGCATCTCCTGCATGCTTTCGCCCGCTTTCGCCAAACCAATCCTGCCAGAAAAGCCACCTTACTGGTAGTGGGCGATGGGCCACAACGCGCCGCCATGGAAGCGTTGGCGGAACAGCTGGATATCAGCAGCGACTTGCAATGCGTGGGCGCAGTACCACCAGCTGAAATACCCGGATGGCTGGCAAGAATGGATATTGCCGTAGCCCCCTATCCACCACTGGACAACTTTTACTTCTCTCCCTTGAAGGTTTTTGAATACATGGCGGCCGGACTTCCTGTTATCGCCAGCGACATCGGGCAAATCAAGGATTTGATTCAACACCGGCACAATGGCTTGCGGGTGCCACCAGGATCGGTGAGTGCATTGACCCAGGCACTGCAACACCTTGCCGACCATCCGCAACTGGCGGCGCAACTGGGGAAACGGGCCAGGCAACACATCCTTGAACGCTATACCTGGGATGCGGTCGCCCGGCGGGTGCTCACACAGGTATTTGGCCAAGACAAGCAGACAACCCCCCTTTCCTGCCAAGCCTCCCAGAGAGGAGCAGGCTAGTGGCGCGTCCAAAAACCATGCGCACAGCCTTGCCGGGCGTTTTGCATTTTGTGCGGTATTTTTCCCCCGCCATCAAGAAGCACAAGGGAACCATCGGCGTGGCGATGCTCGCCTTGTTCCTGCAGACCCTGTTCAGCTTGCTGGAACCCTGGCCGCTGAAATTCGTCATCGATCTGATTACTGATTCACAGCAGGGCCGGACACAGGGGTTATTGCCAGCGTTCATCACGGAGCTGTCAACCACGGAATTTCTTACCCTGCTGGCAATTGCGCTGATCATCTTCGCTTCCTTGCGCGCCTTGTTTACCTACATCAGCACCATCGCTTTCGCACTGGTGGGGCACAAAGTATTGATGCGGGTACGGGAACAGCTGTTCAACCACATGCAGCGGCTTTCCCTTTCCTACCACTCCGAGGCACGCAGTGGCGATCTGGTGATGCGCCTGCTGAGCGACATCGGCATGATACGCGAGGTTACTGTCACCGCAATTCTGCCGCTGCTGGGCAACTTTCTGGTTCTGGCGGGCATGCTGGGGGTCATGTTCTGGCTAAACTGGCAACTGACCCTGGTTGTGGTCGCCATTATGCCCGCCCTGTTTTTCCTGACGATGTTCAAGAGCCGCAAGATCCAGCAAGTTTCCCGCAAGAACCGCCAACGGGAAGGGGCCATGGCCGCCACTGCATCAGAAACCATTGGCGCTATCCAAACCGTGCAGTCCCTGTCACTGGAAGAGGCCTTTTCCGGCCATTTTTCCGCACAGAACAAGAAAAGCGTCAAGGAAGGCGTCAAGGCGAAACGGCTTGCCGCCAGTCTGGAACGCATGGTAGACGTACAGGTCGCCATTGCCCTGGCGCTGGTGCTCTGGTTTGGCGCCCAGCATGTGCTCGCCGGTACGCTCAGCCCGGGAGAGTTGCTGATTTTTGTTTTCTACCTCAAGCGGGTTTTTCGCCCTCTGCGCGATTTTGCAAAATACACCTCACGACTTGCCAAGGCATCCGCCTCCGGGGAGCGCGTATTGGAGGTGCTGCAGCAGGAGCCGGATATCAAGGACCAACCCGGCGCCTCGGTTGCCCCCCCCTTTCGGGGAGACGTTTGTTTTCAGGACGTCCACTTTGGCTATGTTGATGCACACCCGGTGCTCAAGGGCATCGATCTGGATATTCCGGCTGGAGAAACCCTCGCCATTGTCGGCGCTTCCGGAAGTGGCAAGACCACCTTGTCCAATCTGCTGTTACGCCTGTATGACCCCCAACAAGGCAGGGTGCTGATAGACCAGCAGGATATCCGTGACCTGACGCTGGCCTCATTACGCAAGCAAATGAGCGTCGTATTGCAGGATGGCTTGCTGTTCTCCGGCACAATTCTGGAGAACATCGTTATCAGTCGGCCCGATGCAACACAAGAAGCTGTCGAAAAAGCGGCACGCATCGCCAATGCTCATGCCTTTATCGAACAGCTTCCCCAAGGATATCAAACCCCCGTGGGGGAGCGCGGCGTCACCTTGTCGCAAGGGCAGCGGCAGCGCATCGCCATTGCCCGCGCGGCCCTGCAGGATACTCCCATCCTGATCCTGGACGAACCCACAACCGGGCTGGACAAGGACAATGAACACAAGGTCAGCCAGGCCTTGAAGCGGCTGGCACGAGGGCGCACCACCTTGTACATCACGCATCGGCTGGACGCCGCATTGCAGGCGGATCGGGTTGCCCTGTTCGCCCAGGGGCGCATTCTGGCCTGTACCACACCGCACAAACTCATGGAAACCAATCAGTCCTTCATCGATCTTTTCCAACTCCAGCAGAACGGCAGGAAGACCCAAATCAACAGCGAGGGCGTCTCATGACGCATGCCGATGGTTTATCGACCATGCCGATGGATAAACGCATCAAAGGCTGGAAGTATTTGCTGGACACGCAACTGCTGTTGCGCGAACTGCAACGCGCTCTGCCGCAAATCGAAATTCAGTCAATCCAGAAACACTATATTCGCTACAAGCCTGGTACCAGCCTTCTGGTGTGCTATCAGATGCAGGCAGATGGTTGCCGTTATTCCCTTTACGCCAAATCCTATAACGCCAAGCATTCCAAGCTGTCCAACAGCGAGAAAAAGTGTTTTGAAGCCGTGGTTGGAGGCATTGGGCATCTGATTCTACCCCGGAAAAATATCGAAATTTATCTATCGCCCAATGATGCCCGTTTGCGTTCCATTCGGCGCCTGCAAAGCACACACCGCAGATATGTACTGCTCAAACGGACGCTCAGGAACGGCTCCGGCAACAAGGATTTCCGCTTTGCCTCCATCAGGACATTGCAGTACAAGCCGGAACGACGCTATGTTGCCTGCCTGACCTTGCCGGAAGGACACAAGGCGGTGCTCAAGGCCTACCGGCAACGAGCCTACAAACAAACACTTGCCCACATACAACAATTGGACGCCCTGGGTATTTCATACTTCCCGCCCCTGATTGGGAAGCACAAAGGATACGGCATATTACTTTTCGAATGGCGCGAGGGAGAATTGCTGACCGAGCGCTGGCTGCGCACCGATTTTGATACCTCCACACTGGAGAAACTGGCGCGGCAACTGGCCAGCTTTCATCGAGGAACATGGCGGCAAATCATAGCACCACGCAAAAACGACCTGCCAGCCATCGTACAGGGCATGAAGCATCTTACGCCCCGGTTACATGACACAGCCACCCGCCTCGTTGAGCAACTGAAACTGCAGCTTCAGCAAATCCCCGACCTCAAGGTACGCTGCCATGGGGACTTCTACGCAAAACAGATTCTTTGCCATGAAAACAACCTGTACTGGCTAGATCTGGATGACATCTCCCTGGCACATCCTGGCAGGGACATAGGAACATTCGTGGCCCACCTGCAATGGGACGTACTGCGCCACCGCCTGACGCCTCAACAGGCGGCGCATTACGAACAGGTATTCATCCACGCCTATCAACGCCACGCGACACAGAAGCTGCCATCGCAACACCTGTACACCCTTGTCGCCCTGCATCTGTTCCAGTTGATCCATCATCCGTTTCGCAACTGCGAAACGCAATGGGTCGAGCAAACGGAAAAAATGCTGGCCTGCATCCAGAAATACCTGCAACAGGGGGGGCATCGGGAATCAAAAAATACCACCCGAGCCTATCCCCAGCATCCCCGTATCCACAATCCATTTACGCTGACAAAAGATGCTACTTTGCACCCCCTGCTCCAGCAGGCGCTTGATCCGGCACAGTGCATACGCTGGTTTAATAAATACCTTCCGGAACATCATATTCAGGTTGTGGAAGAAATTTCGGCACTGCGGTACAAGCCCGGAAAGCGGCTTCTCCTGCGCTACGAGCTCATGACTGCCAGCGGCAAACTAACCCTGATTGGAAAGATTCGGGCCAAGGGGCTGCACCGTTCGGCATTTCGTATCAACCAGCAACTCTTTGAAAAACGGCATGCCCTTTCCACCGACAAAGGCTGGCAGGTTCCACAGCCACTGTGCATGATTCCCGAGTGCCAGATGTGGCTGCAGCGACAGGTTCCCGGAAATGAATATACACAGCTGCTCAGCGAAGGCACTGGAGGAACCATGGTGGAGGCCATTGCCACAATGAGCTACAACCTGCACCACAGCGGCATCCAGGTCAAAAAATCACATGGCATGGCACAGGAACTGGCGGTTCTGAAACAGCAACTTTACAAAGTTGCGGAACAACATCCCCATTGGCAATCCGACATCCGCAAGCTCTACACGCTACTGCAGCAATATTCACTTCCACTGCTGAACCGGCCATCCCGTTGCATTCACCGGGATTACTATCCCGAGCAGATCATGGTGGACAACCAGCAACTTTATCTGCTGGATCTGGATTTGGCTTGCATGGGAGACCCCTGCCTGGATATTGGTAACTTTATCGCTCACATCCAGGAGCAGGCACTACGGGAAAAAAGTGATTTACATGCCTATCAGGGCATTACAGAACGCCTGTCCGGACATTATCTGCAATTGGCCGGACAACAACCACAGGATGCCAAAGCCATCGCCATCTACCAACTGCTGAGCCTGGCCCGGCACATCGCCATCAGCCAGCGACTGCCCGAGCGCAGCCACCTGACACCTCTTTTACTGACAGCCACACTTGAACAGGTACAAGCACGACTATGAGTAACCCCTTGATTTTAGCAGCCTGTAGAGCCTTGTTGCTTGCGCTGATGCCCTTGCCTGTTCTCGCGCAGGACACACAACAAACCAATACCGGCAACAGCCAGATCATCATCAGCAACCCCGATGACTCCCGGCCAGACGACCAATTCACCATCCAGGTATTCGGACGTGATCTGATCATTGGAGGAGAATATGAAATCCGTGCCGAACAACGGGGCAACTATGCTCTCAGCGATACAGACAACGACCGGGAAAAATACCGGCAGAAACTGGAGCTGGAGTTTCGCTACGATATCAGTTCCCAGGTAAAAGCCCTGCTGGAAACCAAACTGATTTCCTCTGCCGATCATCGCGCAGACCAGCGCAGCCATCTTGACACCCTGGAACGTGGGGAAAGCTGGCTGGATATCAGCCGCCCCCTGGGTGGAAAAAACACCCTCGGCCTGCGTATCGGCAGACAGAATTTTGCCGAAGAACGCGAATGGTGGTGGGATGAGGATCTGGATGCAGTGCGCCTCTACTATGCCTCTCCACAGCTCAGCCTCGAACTGGGCCTGGCCGAAGAACTTGCTGGAAAGGCCACCAACCAGCCCCTGCCGGAAAACAAAAAGGACATCCAGCGTGTGCTGGCACATCTGACCTGGGAATACAGCAAAGGGCACAAGCTGGAACTGTTCAGCCTCTACCATGACGACCGCTCCTCCACACCTGAGGTTGGCGATCAGCTCGCCGCAGACAAGGAAGACACATCCGATGCCCGCCTCCTCTGGTACGGTATTCGGGCGCGTGGCAAAGACAAGATCAACGGTCTTGGGAAAATCCATTACTGGGTGGATCTGGGTGCGGTGAAAGGCAAAGAAGATCTGCTGGATTTTGACGATATTTCCACACGGCGCATTGAAGTTACCGATGCCGTCCGGCAGAACGTAAAAGGCAGCGCCTTCGACATTGGCGTTACGCTGAAAAGCAAATTGCCAGGACGCCCGTCGTTTACGCTAAGCTTTGCCCAGGGCTCCGGCGACAGCAACCCAGACGACGATACCGACCACGCCTTCCGGCAAACCGGGCTGAACGACAACAACAGCAAGTTCAGCGGTGTGGACAGCTTTCGCTATTACGGCGAATTGCTCCGGCCACAACTATCCAATATCCGCATCAGCACCGCCAGTCTTGGCTATCCGCTGTTTCACGATAGCTCCATTGAAATCCTCTACCACCGTTACCACCAGGTTGACGCCAGCGACCAACTCAGCAGCCGCCTGCGCATCAAACCCGATGGACTCCAAACTCATCTTGGCGATGAAATTGACATCGTACTGGGACTGGAAGAGTGGAAAAAACTGGAGCTGGAACTGGTCGGCTCGGTGTTTCGCGCCGGAGATGCCTTTGCAGATCGTGAAGGCGATTTGTCGTATTTCATCAACCTGAAGGTCAACTACAACTTCTAGAGGCCTGTCGGACGTAACCGTTTGAAGTGAAAATCACTGGGGGCAAGCCAAATCAGTTTATCATGTGAGGAGAATACCAGGGCTATTTGACGATCAGGATAAGCCGGGTCAATCGTCATCCAGTGATTTGCAGCCAAACAGTACTAAATCCGACAGGTGCCTAATGTACTGCGTCGGAATTAAAGGCACTTTTGGGGAATTCTGAAAGGGTCTTTACTTCCGGCACTGATCTAACCCACATATTTCACCAGAGCACCTGGATTTAATGGAGAATTGAAAATTGAAAATTAGTGTATACGGCACCGGCTATGTAGGATTGGTAACAGGGGCCTGTTTTTCTGAGATGGGCAATACAGTAACCTGCATGGACATTGACGAATCAAAAATCGAGGGGCTGAAAAAAGGCATACTCCCGATTTATGAGCCTGGACTGGAACAACTGGTACAGGAAAACTACAGGGAAGAACGGCTGAAGTTTACAGCTTCCATCAAGGTCGCGGCAACCAACTCCAGCTGTCATTTTATCGCTGTGGGCACCCCCCCCAGAGAAGATGGTTCAGCGGATCTGCAACACGTTCTGGAGGTTGCGAGGCAGATTGGACAACACCTGCAAAAAAAGTACAACGTGATCGTAAACAAATCAACGGTTCCGGTTGGCACAGCAGAAAAAGTTACCAGAATCATCCGCGACGAGCTGGGTAACCGGGGCATTTCCGACATTGAATTTGATGTGGTCAGCAATCCGGAATTCCTTAAAGAAGGGACAGCCATAACCGACTTTATGCACCCCGACAGGGTTGTTATCGGGACAAACAGCGCCAGGGCGGAAAAAGTCATACATGGGCTCTATTCTTCCTTCACCCGCGTCCATGACAGAGTCATGGCGATGGGCATACGTGAAGCCGAAATGACCAAGTACGCCGCCAATGCGATGTTAGCCACGAAAATATCCTACATCAATGAAATCGCCTCTCTGTGTGAGGAACTTGACGTTGATGTGGAGCAAGTGCGTGAAGGCATCGGTGCAGACAAGCGCATTGGCTATCATTTTATTTATCCAGGTTGCGGCTATGGCGGCTCCTGTTTTCCAAAAGACATACGGGCGTTGCAAAGAATGGCCGAAGAGGTCGGCTTCACCCCCCATGTGCTCAATGCCGTGGAAATCAGAAATACGATGCAGAAAGAAAGCCTTTTCAACAAGATCAGCACCCATTTTGGCGGTGATCTCCAGGGAAAAACCATAGCGCTGTGGGGCTTGTCCTTCAAGCCCGGCACGGACGACATGCGGGAAGCGCCATCCCTGGTGCTAATCCGCTCACTCCTGAAAGCCGGGGCATCCGTCCAGGCTTATGACCCTGTTGCAAACCAAACAGCCAGAGAAGAGATGGACAAGCAATGGATAAAACAGCATCGCATCAGTTTTTACGACCATCAGTATGATGCACTGAACGGGGCTGATGCTCTGGCTCTCGTCACAGAATGGAAACCCTTTCGCAACCCGGACTATGAAGTGGTTATGGATCGTTTGAACAGTCCCGTCATATTTGACGGGAGAAACCAGTACAACCCGAAGCATTTGAAAGAAACGGGCTTTAGATACTACGGAATTGGCAGGTAATATTACGATCACCTCTAAAAACCCAAGACATCCCATCGACACGGAGACGTACCGAATAGCCACGGTGTGGCTATTCGTAAACCCAGTCCGTCTTTGCAGACGTATAACAATTTTTTCTATGCACATCAACCTTTTATTTGAAAAAAACAATCCGCAAACTCTTGTCCCCAAGCCCTTGCATCTGGAGTAAAATTCACCGAAATCATTCCTTGTTTTCACTTAGGGGCTCCGGAGCCGGTTCCGGAATGTAGGGGGGGCGCAACAGCATGGAACTCAAGAATATCAACCAAATAGAAACTGCTGCTCAATCCGGACGGCCGGAGCTGTTCCGCCTGGGCGTTGGACTGATGTTCATCATCCTGGTCATGATGTTCACCGGCTACCAGTTCACCGAGATCCACAACGGCCTGATGTTGGTGGCGGCAGCTATGATCGGCGGCTACATGGCCATGAACATCGGTGCCAACGATGTGGCCAACAATGTGGGCCCCGCCGTAGGCTCACGCGCATTGACCCTGGGCGGGGCCATTTTCATGGCGGCCATCTTCGAGGCGGCGGGAGCACTCATTGCCGGCGGCGAAGTGGTAAGCACGATCAAGAAAGGCATCATTGACCCGGCGCTCATCAATGATTCTGACGTGTTCATCTGGGTGATGATGGCGGCATTGCTGGCCGCTGCGATATGGTTGAACATCGCCACCGCCCTGGGCGCACCTGTTTCAACCACCCATTCCATCGTTGGCGGCGTACTGGGCGCAGGCATTGCCGCCGGCGGCCTGGGCATTGCCAACTGGGCAAAAATGTCCACCATTGCCGCCAGTTGGGTAATCTCTCCCGTGCTTGGCGGGCTGATTGCCGCAGCTTTCCTGTATCTGATCAAGCGCACCATCACTTACCGAACCGACATGATCCAGGCATCCAACCGGATGGTGCCGATACTGGTAGGGATCATGACCTGGGCCTTCAGCACTTACCTCATTATTAAGGGGCTGAAAAAAATCTGGAAAACAGATTTTTTCAGCGCCCTGGGTATCGGCCTGATCATCGCTGTTACCATCTTTGTTATTGTCAAACCCTTGATCGCCAAACAGTCGGGCAAACTCTCCAACGAAAAAAGCAGCGTCAACAAGCTGTTTACCATGCCCCTGATTTTTGCGGCAGCCCTGTTAAGCTTTGCTCATGGCGCCAATGACGTAGCCAATGCCGTCGGTCCTCTGGCCGCCATCAACGACGCCATCCTGCATGGCGGTATAGCAACGAAGGCCGCCATTCCTCTATGGGTCATGATGGTGGGTGCCATCGGCATCGCCATCGGCCTGGCCCTGTATGGCCCCAAACTGATTCGCACCGTTGGCTCGGAAATCACCGAGCTGGATCAGATGCGCGCCTTCTCCATCGCCATGGCCGCCTCCATCACTGTAATCGTCGCCACCCAGATGGGGTTACCAGTCAGTTCCACTCATATCGCTGTGGGCGCCGTATTTGGCGTGGGCTTTCTACGGGAATTCATCAAGGCATCCTATGCACGCATGATCGAGGACATCAAGACCCACCATGCCGGAGAGGATCACGAAGTTATCGAAGCATTTCTCAACGATTTCCGGCGGGCATCCGTGGATGAAAAAGGCCGTATGCTGGCAGAGCTGAAAAAACACAAGGCCAAGGCGGAGCTGACCAAGAAGGAACGCAAGGGACTGAAAAAAATCTATCACAAGGAGCTGGTCAAACGATCTGCATTGATGAAGATTGCAGCCGCCTGGGTGGTTACCGTCCCTGCATCCGGCCTGATGGCCGCCATGTTGTTCTTTACCATCCGGGGCATGATGCTGTAAGCACCCCCCCCTCTTTTCTTTATGCCCGTATACATGCTGCCATTGGGCAAGACACAAGGATGTGCCGTGGTATCTGTTCCACATCTCATTTCGGCATCAATCTCTGCTGTATAACCCGGCATTTCCCTTATTGGACGGGGTTCCCTGCTGCAAAAAACGTCAAAATGGACTATGATGCCCATGACGCTTGTCTGAGCAGCCATGAAATGACGGAGCCAGGAATGATCAGCATCATCGACAACCGCATGCAGCTGGACAGTATCGAATTGGGCAT
>Ga0256834_1000037_pt1 | contig 96654 bp, 83 predicted proteins | sample 4281140metaG_FD_190536 | JGI IMG/M metagenome (GOLD analysis project Ga0256834, IMG submission 190536) | Hydrothermal vent microbial communities from East Pacific Rise, Pacific Ocean - 4281-140 | ecosystem: Environmental > Aquatic > Marine > Hydrothermal vents | place: Pacific Ocean: East...
GATATTGAGGCAGTCATCGACAGAGTTTATCCCTTAGAGCAAACCGCTGAGGCTCACAGGTATGTTGATAAAGGACATAAAAAGGGTAGCGTAGTCATATCTGTGGGGCACTAAAAACCTAACACACCCCCTGAGGCAGTCCGTCACAAAAAGCAATCAACACGGACATTTTTCCGCGGTGTTTGAGCTGTGCTACGTTTTTTTAGCACAGCTCAAACACCGCTCCAAAAAATTCGGTTATTGCTGACGTCAACCCTCTCAAAGCATACCTGTCTCATATCTTGTACATAATCTTAAAGAAGCCTATACTTGTCCAATATTAAGTACAAGTAGAGGTGTAAAATGCGAATTGTATCATTTACCGAGGCAAGAAACAGACTGAAATCCGTTCTAGATCAAGTGGTTAATGACGCTGACTGTACTGTTATTACACGCAGAGATAGCGAAGATGCAGTTGTAATGTCACTTGATTATTTCAATAGTCTGATGGAAACAGTGTATTTGCTGAAGTCCCCAGCAAACGCAGAGCATCTACGGAAATCCATTGAGCAATATCGAGAAGGCAATGTTCAAGAAAGGGATTTATTGAATGAGTAGAAATTTGGCATGGACTGAGGCGGCTTGGTCTGATTATATGTACTGGCAAGGTCAGGATAAAAAGACCTTAAAGCGAATCAATAAGCTAATTGTTAATGTGTTAAGAGCACCTTTTGAAGGCATAGGCAAACCGGAACCTTTAAAAGAAAATTTATCTGGCTTTTGCTCTAGAAGAATAGATGATACTCATAGGCTGGTTTATGCTGTTTCAGATACACACGTAACTGTCATTTCATGTAGATATCACTATGAATAAAAATGGGTTAACAGCGTAAACAGGGTGTCAACTTTATTGGGGGAATATTTACATTTTTCCGCAGTGTTTAAGCTGTGATAAAAAAGCTAGCACAACCTAAACAACACTACAAAGTACCGGTTAACACTGACGCTAGGTGTAATCGATAACCAAAAAAGGAGATATTCATGTTTAAAGTAATTGTATTAATGTCGGGCCTGGTTTTCACAACTTTTTCTTTTGGTTGTGATCAAAGTAAGCAACCTTGTGATGCGCAAGCAGGCTCAGGTCAGCAAGAAATGGATATCCAAGAGAAGATGCAGGAGATGACTCCAATGTTTGGGAATATGATTGAGAGCATGATGTCAGGAAGATTTAAGGCACTTGCAAATCCCCAAGTTACTGAGCAATTAGCAAAATTTTCTAAGAGCTACTTTGATTCGCTGGTCAAAGCTGGCTTCACTGAAGATCAAGCTATAAAAATAGTAATCGCAGTTGGTATACCTTCCGCTCAATGAGTATGCATAAAATAGTAAAATTATTCAAATTTCAGTGTTTATGGTGCCAATAGAGAATAAATCTGCCGCCTGAAGCGGAAAAGAAAATTTGTTTGCTATTCTGAAGAGCAGATACACCTTCCCAACAAAAGAAATTTATTGGGGGGTAGGCAAACGGTTTCTGCGAAGGCAGTACAGAAAAGCTTAGTGAGGCGACCCCTAAATGTTGGTTGTCGAAACCGATAACGTCTGCCGGGGCGGCAGTGTGTTAATAAGCATTCGATGCTTATCGCATGCATAGTCATCCCCGGCAGGTGCCTGTCCCACATGAACAGCTTAGGATGAAGATCATGAACAGGCAGGACAGACCATCTATAAAACGCTCCACCAGACTGCTTTTTCGCTGTGCTTAAAAGCAGTCAGATGGGCTTGCTCATTATGTTTGGAGAGAAACCTGTTATGTCTAATATATCCAATATAAAAAAGTGGAGTCATATCCATAGAACATATAATGAATGTAGTCGAAGCTCTATTCTAAGGAGTTTTTATGGATGTAATGAATTTAAGAAAAATTCCCTGTATTGGATGTTCATTGGATTATATCTCTTAGTATCAATTGTTTCTCTAATTTTTGTATTTTTCCATAAATCATATTTCTTTGTTTCAGTTTTTGTTATTGCAGCGGCTGCATTACTAATACGATATTTGCTTGAGAAAAGGTTAGAAAAAGACCTAAAAAAATATTACGAACCAAATGGTATAAGTGAATTTCCATTTTTCTTAAGAGCAAGATATTTAAGTTATGTAATGTTTAAAGAAAAACTTGGGAAAGAAAATATAATCAAAGTGAATGATATTGAGTCATTGATTGCATGGAACGAGATCAGTAATGAAAAAATAGATAGAACTATTTTTTTTAAATCTAAATGGTTTCTTGTAGTTATGTCGGCAGTTATTGGCCTTATTGTCCAGTATTTTTTAGGTTTAAAAATTGATGCTAAAGGGTTACTACTAATATTGTTGATTCTGCTTATTGTTTTGTGGCTAGCTTTTATGGTTTTTGATTTTTCAACTATTTCAAAAGAAAGGCAATTAAATATAAATAGATTTCTTAAATGGTTTCAAATAGATAGCAAAGAAACATAACAACACACGCCCTGAGGTAGTCCGGAATCCTGCCCCGAAAAAATTGGCGCCTCCCACTGACAAACGGAGGCGGCAATTGCCAAGAATCAAGAGGCCGAGAAAGATCTGCCAATACAGTAACGACTGCAAAGTGACAGCCATGCAGCTCGCTCATCTGACCGGTTTGCGCTATCGGTATTCCCCAAAAACATATTTGGGCCGGAACCAGTACACCAGGGTTGGCAGTAACATCAGGGCGGTGAATACGTCGATCACCAGGGCCTCGCCGATGAACATGGCCAGCCCCCAAGTATTGGCCAGATCTGTCGCCACCAGGGGGATGAAGCTGCCCAGCAGCACCACCACGGACACGATAACCGCCGATCCGGTGGTATTCAGGGTGTTACGCAGGGACTGTTCCCAGTTTCCGGCGGTCTCCACCATTTCCTCTTTCAGGCGCGAAAGCATATAGATTCCGTAATCCACACCCAGCCCCATGGCGATGCTCAGAGTGACCAGCAAATGGAAAGCCAGGTTGCCCGACCAGTTTTCCACCGAGGTGAAATAACCACCCAGTCCATATTGGGCGAACAGGGTGATGAGCAGGGTAAAGATGAGGATGCCTGCGACCAGCAGGGAGCGGAAGATCAGCGCCGCAATCACGAACACCGCCAGCGCCGTTTGCAGCGGGCCGACCAGCCAGTTATCCATGGCCACTTCCCGTGTCGCCTCCGTGGCGCCGAGGAAGCCTCCCACCGCCGGGCGCACATAGTTGGGACCTTCTATGGAGAGTTCGTTGGTATCCCCGGACAAGTCCGTCACCGGGCCGGAACGCAAGCCGAAGTTTACTTTGCTGAATCCCTTGTCGTTCTTGTGATCTTCGATATATTGCTGGATGTCCATGGTGACCTGGTGGGTTTCCCGGGGATCCATGGTGTTGACGAAGCCGAGAATGACGCCTTCGTTCCAGTCAGCGGAAACGAAGGAATCCATGTCGCCGTCCGAGGTCATCATTTCCAGCAGACCATTGTACAGCTGCACGATGGCATCGGGATCCCGGTCATCGTCCGGGTCGATGCTGGTGAGGAATTCCCTGGAAGGTATGGCGAGATCCTTGACACTCGGTTTCACCCCCGGTTCCGCGCTGAGGAGCATGTTCACCAGGCGCACATACTGGGCATAGGAGCCGGTATAGCCGATGAACTGGTGCCGGCGCATCCAGGTTTCCATGGCCTCGATATCCGCCAGCACGTCTGCCTGATTATAGATGCCCTGCGCCCCGCAAGCCTCTGTATCCCAACAGCCCTTGGCTGTTTTTTCTTTGGTGCATATTGCATTGCGCTCATTTACATCTTCAATATCGTATATGTCTTCTGGAAACAACTGATCCTCGGAGCAATCCGGCAACACCGACTCCTTGCCGCGGATGGGGATGCTCACCGAGATCACTCCAGGCATGATTTCGTTCAGCTTTACCAGATCTTTCCAGATATCCGAACTGCCCTTGAATGCGGCACGGGCGTAGTTGATGCCTTTTTCCACCCCGGGCATGATATCGCCTTCCTCGGCCAGCTTGACTGCCGCCTGGGGGTCGCCCTTCCAGTTCATCAGGTTGGTGTAGTAGACAGAAGCCCCCATCACCAGCACGATAAAGGCAATCGGCACCCATTTTCCCGGCCCCATGACGACCTTGGTCAGAAATCCGCCAACCTGGCTTTCCCATTTATGACCACCAGCCTTGCAGCTTGCTGCCGAGGGAGGGAACTTGGTGAGCAGCAGGGGAATCAGCGTGGTGGTGGTCAGCAGCAAGGTGAGCATGCCGAACATGCCGAACCAGGCATACGCCTTGTAGAAGGAGATATCTACGGACGCCAGGGTGGCAAAGCCCACCATGTCGGTGATAATGGACAGGGTGGCCGGAACGATGGTATGGGAGATGGCCTTGTGCCCCGCCGCCTCGCAATCACCGGACTGGCCGTAATCCAGCAGGAAGCGCCGCGTAACCTGCACCGAGTGCCCGATGCCAATGGCCAGCAGCAGCATCGGCGTGAGCACCATCATAGTGGTCAGCTTAAAGGCGGTGAAGCCCATCAGACCCAGGGTGAAAATGATGGTCATGCCCACGCCGATGAGCGGGAAGATGGCGCCCCGCCAGTCCCGAAACTCCAGCCACAGCACCACGATGACGATGGCGATGGAAATGGCGAACAGCCACCATTTATTTACCAGATCCGCCAACATCCAGGCGAGGAAATACGGCTCGCCAGCCACCAGCAGTTCCACACGCTCATCTTGCGCAACTTCATCCATGAGACTGCGAACCTGCTTCACCCAGGGCAGGTACATCTCCTTCACGTCATCCGTGTAATCGGCGATGATATAAGCTGCACTGGCCACGCAGCTTTCCTTGTGATAATCCTCGTAGGCGCAGCGGTTTCCTTCCGCGTCGAACATGGCCACCAGCATCGGCGCCATCACCGGATTGCTCTTGATGCCTTCCCTGAGGAAATCCAGTTGCTCCTTTGCCTTGGCCGGGTCGTCGGTGCTGATGCCGGATGTGGGAATCAGGCGCTTGAACACCAGGCCATTTTCATCTGACGTCATGTACTTGATCTTTTGCGCGGCGAAATCGATGAAATTGGTCTCTCGGGAATGAGGCAGCTCCACCAGTTTACGGTGCAAATCCTGCACCTTGTTCACAAACCATGGTTGATAGATATCGCCTTCTTTCACTCTGAGGGAAAACACCATCAGGTTCCCCATGCCAAAGTTGTGCTCGGCATAGAGGTTGGTGGCTACATAGCGGTTGGTCGGCGGCAGCAGTGTGTCCGGGTCGTTCCGGATATCCAGATTGGGTATCTGCAAGGCGCCCAGAATGGTGCCGGCAATAAGAAAGAGAAAGATGGGCCCGCGGAATTTCAGCACGAAATCCGCATATCTTTCCGCCATCCCCTTCTTCTGAATCTGCTCTCCCATAAAGAACTCCTCGATGTACCGCTTGCTCGAATGATCAATTACTGTTGGCAAAGCCCGAAGCACAGACCTTGATAAAGCACCCGGAACCCAATCGGGCGCCGGAGCTGGTGAATACGGGGCCGGCAGGCCGCGAGAACAGCTTCGCCTGCCGGCGCACCAGATACTGCAATTTTCTGAACAGGCAGACGCGGCCCGGCGCCCGCCTTGTTATCAGCTGATTATTCCCAGATATATTTCACGCCAATCTGAGCATTCGATGAATCCTTGAACTGGCCGAAGGTGGTATCTTCATCACCCCAGTAAAGATTCAGTTCTGCAGAACCAATCAGCTCGTCGGTGAAGGAATACTCGATATCGAACCGATTCCAGAAGCCGCCACCGTCTTCAACCATGGTGATATTGTTCCAGCGGCCCAGCTGGCTTTCACCAAAGGGCTTGGAGAAGAACAGGGAATAAAATTCCTTGTTCTCCCAACCTTTATTCAGGCCATTGGTCAAATGCAAGGTGGAGAAATCACCCGTATAGCGGGAACAGTCGAAGACATTTCCCGCCTGGGTGGTACAGGTGCGGGAATCATCGATGAAGTCCAGATTGTTTTGCTGGATAAACTGGCCACTGACCATCATATTGGTCAGCACCGTGACATCCACGCCGAGCACATAGCTGAACTTGTCCATGTCTTCCATGGTCAATGCATTGGTCAGATCACCTATACCCAGAAGGCGCTTGTCCACAACAGGTTGTTTTTCATCCTTGTCATACAGCAACTCTGCGCGAAACACGACGGGCAGACTACCCAGCTGGGTGCCGTAATCCAGAGAACCACCGATGCTGTGCACCCGGGAGCGGGTTTCGGTCATGCGCATGTTTGCGCCATTCTGGTTGGCGTTGGGCATGCCGGTGGTGGGATCGAAAGCACCATAGAACTGCCCTGCCCCATTCATCAGCAGAACGGTGGGCATGGCACCCAGGTCGGTCATGGCATTGTTGCCTACCTGATCGGCTTCCAGGGTATCTCCCGGATTGGGCATGAAGACCGGGTTGCCGTTTGCATCTGTGCCAACCTGCGTGCCCTTGACCCTGAGTACAGTCAGTTTTTCTCCAGTCACCTTGTCATGCCAGCTCATATTGACTTCCGGATTGGCGCTGTAATGATAAAAATAATTGACGCCGAAATTCAGGCCGTTGTCCAGAGAGCCGCGATAACGCAATCCCGCATTCGGCTCCGAGGCGGAGGGGTCATCCACCTTGTAGGAAGTCGAGGCGCCGGAGAAGCTGCCGTCGGCATTCATGGAAGTAAAGGTGTTGAAGGTTGCAAAAGTGGCGTTGGGCATGTACTCAAATGCCGATTCCGGATTGGACGGGTTCCAGCTGATCTGGGTTACCTGCGGGCCATTTACGCTCAGCAGATTGGTAACATTGTTGTTGGCGTTGGGGTCCCCCTGATACAGGCCATTCTGAGCGATATTGTTCAACACGATATAGCCTGGGCCGAAAGCAACGGGCGTTTGAGTGCCGTCACAGCCCGTTTGCGGACAGGGAAAACCATAGATGACCGGTGTGCTTGCAAAGCCATCCACGGTCATGCCGGCAAAGGGCAGCAGGCCGGACATGTTGAGGTTTCCGGTAAACATGCCTCCCATGGCGGCGCCGTTGAAACTGCCCGCCACGCTGGCCAGGGCCGGGGTAACGTTGAGGAAGCCGTTCACGCCACCGGTAATGGAATCCACGCCTTTCATGATGAAGGGATGCCCGGAATCGCCATCACGATTCAGGCCAGGAATGGCATTCTTGCGGTTCTCGGAAACAATAAACTGAATGTTTCCACTGTCGCCGATATTGCGCTCTGCATTGAGCATCCAGATGGGAATACGGGAATCTTCCATGGCGTTTTGCGCCATTTCACGGTAATCAGTGGGATTGATGATGTCCAGCAGCTTGATGCCATCCGCCGTACCCCAAACCACCTGCTGCTTGCCGAGACGAATATTCCATTCGGAAACGGCAAAATCCGCGTACAGCTCCCGCAGCCAGTCATTCTGGGTGTAGCTTTCGTGGCAGGTATAGTTGGAGTTGATGCCCTTGGAATCACAGACGATGTTCAGATCCATGTGCCAACTGGCTTCCTCACCGATCAGGCCATTGATAAAGAAGCGCGCCGAATTCTCGAACTTCATCACATCGCCGGCATTGTGGTGGCCGTTGTCCAGCATGCTCTCCGCTTCGCCGGTCATTTGGCCATCATTGAGAAAAACAGATGTTTCGTTTTTCAGGAAGCCGTTTATTTCAATGTCTTCAAAAAAACCGGCGCTTGCCGTGGCCGGCAGCGCGATGGCTGCCGCCATGGCCATGTAGAGGGTTGAGCGTCTATACATTTTACTCTCTCCGAAATGCGGCGCAGCCGGCTCACCGGCCACGCTTCTGGATGTAATTAACACGGCGGCTGAATACGACATATATTGTTGCCGGGTTAATATTTATTTGATTAGCGTTTTATTTTACGCAAGGTCTGCTCAGACCAGAGCTTGTCCTTGAAATCACCATTGGCCACGCTCACCCCTTCCGGAATCACCGCCCAGGTTTCATGTCCGGTTGCCAAGGTCTGCCCGTACCAATATCCCCAGAACTGGGCGCGGGGATCATCCAGTGGCGCATCCACCCAGTTGCGGTCGATTACCTTGATCTTGTTACCCTCCTTGAAGTACTCGGTGCGATAATCTGCAAAGGTTTTGGCGTCAACAAAGCTGACGCGATAGTCATACCACCAGCTCTGGAACTTGGTGGTACTTTTCAGCTTGTACACTTCCTTGCCTTTGTGCTGGCAGGCCGCTTCCGGCAAATTCCTGGTGTACCGGCCACGCTGCTTCTCGGGAATATCAATGACACCAAGGCAATCATTGAATGTTTCCTTACCCAGCAGTTCATGGGTTTCATGCAGCGGCTTGCGCAGGGTGACATCGCCAAAGGTAAAGTCGCTGCCACCCCATGCATCATCGTGCGCAGGCTGGGCGAAACGGCGGATTTTACGCAATGCAGGTAACCAGATCATATAGGACTGGGACTTGCTGTCATCAACATAGTCAGTAATCAACATGCCCGTTCCACGCAGCTTGCCGGAACGGAAAATCGCCAGATCCCGGGCCTGCACAACGCCATCGTTGTAGTTATTGTTCAGAAAACGCTCGAGGGTAATGGTGGATGGCTTTTCATCCTTTCTCTTCAGTATGAGGGCAGTAATCTTCTTGCCTTTTTTGGTAATTGCATAGTTCTTCATGGCATAGAAGTGATTTACAAAATACACCTGCTCAGCCACCTGGTCTGCGGTGAGCTCACCCGAAGGGTATGGCAAATCTTTGGGTACACCTGCCTGTGTTGTGAGGCTGACAGCCAGCAACGTAGCGGCAACGGAGGCAACAATTTTTTTCTTTATCATAATTCAGTTCCTACGATTGGATTTAAGAATAATCCTGGATCGACAGTTCATGGATTACCCCCACATACATTTCCTTGGTTTCTTTCCCCATTGCCGAGAAACAAGGAAACACGGAACCTCACAAATCAGTCAAACGCGATCAATATTTGATCTTGTGCAACCTGCGCCCTGACCACAATGAGGGTTTAAATTTTACATTGAACCTAACCTCTTCTTTGAAAACTACCGCCCAACTTTCATGGCCGGCGCTAATCAGGATGTTGAAAAAACCTTCCACGGCTTTTTTCAACCCGGAAAGACAAAACGCGATTTTATCTTTCCTCCATTTCAATGACTTGTGGTCATTAAAAATGGCCGCACCTCCTTGTGCGGCGTACAGGCTGTTCCAATCCCGGTCAATAAATTTTACTTTTTTTATTCTTATAAAATTCAGTACAAACAATTCGCAAGGGTTTGCGTACCTCTATAGCTAACACGATCGTCATGCCACCAGTCTTTGAACTTGGTCGTACTTTTGACTTTATGGCCGGTATAAATTGTCATTTCCGCACACGGGTGGAAGTAGAGCAAAGCAGGAGCAATTGCCAAGGCTGGAATCCATAAGTTCTTGAAAACTTTTGACATCGGCCTACGCCAGTGTGACGAAAGTCGAATTATTCGAGGCGCCCTTTATGCACATCTTGCGTAATCGCAAAACGCTTTAGCGCATAAAAGTGATTGACGAAATACAGCTGGAATCAATAACAGAGCGGCTCCGCGTCGCTTCTTCAGCATCTCTCCTCCTGTGGCATAAGCATCAAGGAAATTTAAAACTACTGTTATGGTCAGGAGCACTCTTTCCTGTGCTACGAAGCGGCAGTATTCCCTTGCCCCACTTCCCCATTCAAGGGAATTATTATTGCGGCAATCCGGAGCCGGGTATTGATTATTTACCAACCGATCTTAAATTGCCATATTTTTAATGCAATTGTTTTTATTTTGTGATAGGCAAAAATCTACTGATGTACGGCGACTATTTCACGATTCTAAGCCCGTTTATTCTGCTGTATTCGCATTCATTCTTGCATTCAGGCCGCCGATAGCAGAAAATTTCCACTTATTGCCATCATTTAAGAAGCCTGCCCCGCAAACGAATATGACTCTTCTGGTTCTCGGCCTCAATCACAAAACCGCTCCGGTGGATATCCGCGAGCGCATTACTTTTGGCCCGGACATCATTGTAGGCGCCTTGCGCGCCCTTACTGAAGCGGAAGGGGCTGGCGAAGCCATTATTCTGTCCACCTGCAATCGCACCGAGATCTACTGCTGTGGCTGCAACATCAAACCAGACCAGCTGCAAAGCTGGCTTGCCCGCTTCCACGGCCTGGACAGCAGCGACCTGACGTCCTATCTCTATCTGCACCAGGAACACAAGGCCGTCGATCATCTCCTGCGCGTCGCCAGCGGACTCAACTCCCTGGTGCTGGGCGAGCCGCAGATCCTCGGACAGGTAAAATCCGCCTGGCAGACGGCTTCTGATGCCGGCACCGTGGGGAAAATTCTGGGGCGCCTGTTCCAGCACAGCTTTTCCGCCGCCAAACAGGTGCGCACGGATACGGCTATCGGCGACAGTCCGGTATCTGTTGCATTCGCCGCCGTGAGCCTTTCCAAGCAGATTTTTTCCGATCTTTCCCAGCAAACCGCCATGCTCATCGGCGCGGGTGAAACCATCGAACTTACCGCCCGGCATTTGCAGCAACAGGGCATCGGCCAGATCATCGTCGCCAACCGTACCGTTGCAAGAGCACATGAGCTGGCTGAACAGTTTGGTGGCTATGCCATCAGCCTCACCGAGATCTCCACCCATTTGCCGGAGGCGGATATCATCATTTCCTCCACCGCCAGCCCGGTTCCCATTCTCGGCAAGGGTGCGGTGGAAAGCGCCCTCAAGCAGCGCCGCCATCGCCCCATGTTCATGGTGGATATCGCCGTACCAAGGGATATCGAGGCGGAAGTACGCTCTTTGCGTGATGTATACCTTTACACGGTAGACGATCTGGAAGAGGTGATACAGGAGAACCTCAAGTCCCGGCAGCAGGCAGCCGAGCAGGCAGCGGAAATCATCGAACTGAAAACCGCTGAATTCATGGGCTGGCTGCGCTCTCTCGACGCAGTGGAAATGATCCAGAGCTACCGAGGACAGGCCAATACGATCAAGCAGCAAACCCTGGAAAAAGCGCTACGCATGCTGGAAAATGGCTGCACGCCGGAACAAACCCTGGAATTTCTGGCCAACACCCTCACCAACAAATTGCTGCATACCCCCAGCTCACAACTCAGAGAAGCCGGCTCCTGCGGGCACCGGGAGCTGCTGGAAGCAGCTACCACCCTGTTCCAGCTCGACAAATGAAGGACAGCATCCGCGGCAAACTCGAGCAGATCCAGGATCGCTTCGAGGAGATCACCGGTTTGCTCTCCGATCCACAGGTGCAAAGCGACCAGAACCGCTACCGCAGCCTCAGCCAGGAATATGCACAGCTGGAGTCCGTGGTAGATTGTTATCGGCACTATCTGCGCACGGAAGAAGAGATCAGCGCTGCAAAGGAAATGCTGGACGACCCGGAGATGGAGGACCTGGCGCAGGACTCCCTGCAGGAAGCCCGGCAGCAACAACAGGCGCTGGAGCCCGAGCTGCAGAAACTGCTGCTCCCCAGGGATCCCAACGACGAGCGCAATATCTTTCTGGAGATTCGCGCCGGCACCGGTGGCGCCGAGGCCGCGCTGTTTGCCGGAGACCTGTTCAAGGCCTATTTGCGCTACGCGGAACAGCGGAAATGGCGAGTGGAAATGATCAGCGAAAGCCCCGGCGAACATGGCGGCTACAAGGAAGTGATCGCAAAAATCACCGGCCAGGGGGTGTATTCCCGGCTGAAATTCGAATCCGGTGCCCATCGGGTGCAACGAGTGCCGGAAACCGAATCCCAAGGGCGCATCCATACCTCGGCCTGCACCGTCGCCATTCTTCCCGAAGCGGATGATATCGATGATATCCAGATCGACAGCGGCGATTTGCGCATCGACACCTACCGCGCCTCCGGTGCCGGCGGGCAGCACGTCAACAAAACCGATTCCGCCGTGCGCATCACCCACTTGCCTTCCGGCGTGGTTGTGGAATGCCAGGATGAGCGCTCCCAGCACAAGAACAAGGCCCGCGCCCTGTCGTTGCTGCAGGCAAGGCTGCTGTCATCCGCCCGGGAACAGCAGAACCGGGCGCTGGCGGCCGATCGCAAGCTGCAGGTAGGCAGCGGCGACCGCTCCGAGCGCATCCGCACCTACAATTTTCCGCAGAACCGGGTGACGGATCACCGCATCAATCTCACCCTGTACAAACTGGATGAGGTGATGGCGGGGGCGCTGGATCAGATCATCGACCCCCTCATGCAGGAATACCAGGCGGAACAACTGGCCGAACTTTCCGCCGCGTGAACAGCATACAAGAGCTGCTGGCCGCTGCCGCGGTACTGCCTGCGGATACAGCCGCCGACGCTCCCTTGCTGCTCGCCCACTGCCTGGGAAAGGATCGCAGCTGGCTGTACGCCTGGCCGGAGTACCGCCTCGATTCCGCCCAGCTCGAATGCTACCAGTCCCTGCTGCAGCGCCGGCGGCGCGGCGAACCCCGAGCCTATCTCACCGGCTGCAAGGAGTTCTGGTCACTGCAGCTGCGTGTCACCCCGGATACCCTCATCCCGCGGCCGGAAACGGAATTGCTGGTGGAAACCGCCCTCGCCCTTCCGGTGAAATCCAAGCAACCCCAGGTGCTGGATCTCGGCACAGGCAGCGGTGCCATCGCCCTGGCCCTGGCCAGTGAACGCCCCCGGTGGCGGCTCACCGCTACGGATGCCAGCAGAAACGCCCTGAGACTGGCGCAAGAAAATGCCCAACGGCACTGCATCGACAACATCCGGTTTACCTGCAGCCATTGGTTTCAGGAACTGGAAGCGGGTGTGGGGTATCACTTTATTCTCAGCAACCCGCCTTATGTTGCAGAAGATGACCCCCATTTGCTCGAAGACGGGCTGCCTTACGAGCCCATAGCCGCCCTGACCGCTGGTGCGGATGGTCTGCAGGATCTACGCACCATCATCCACAGCGCCCCCAGTTTCCTGCAGCCCGATGGCTGGTTGCTGGTGGAACACGGCATGGATCAGGGCGCTGCGATGCAGCAGCTGTTCAAAAAAGCCGGGTTCCGGCGCATCGAGACCCGCCAGGATCTGCAACGCCGGGACAGAATCACCCTCGGATGCTATTCTCGCTGACCATGGACATGAACGACGAGCAACTCCTGCAATACAGCCGCCAGATTATGCTGCCACAGATTGATGTGCCCGGCCAGGAACGCCTGCTCGGCGCCACGGTTTTGATCATGGGGATCGGTGGGCTGGGCTCTCCCGTGGCCATGTATCTGGCAGTCGCAGGCGTGGGCAAGCTCATTCTCGCCGATTACGATGAGGTGGATCTGAGTAACCTGCAACGCCAGATCATCCATACCAGAAGCCAGATCGGCAACCGCAAAACCTCGTCGGCACAAGACATGCTTCAACAGCTTAATCCCGAATGCCAGGTGCAGTTGATCCATGAACACATGGACGAGCAGACACTCAACGAAGTCGTAAGCTGCAGCGATGTAGTCGTAGACTGCACCGATAACTTCAGCAGCCGCTTCGCCATCAATCGCGCCAGCATCCGCCACCGGGTTCCCCTGGTGTCCGGCTCCGCCATCCGCTGGGAAGGCCAAATATCAGTGTTCAACGACCGCCCCGGTGCACCCTGCTACCATTGCCTGTACGGCGACAGTGGCGAGCTCGACAGCAGCTGCAGCACAAACGGCATTCTGGCGCCCGTTGCAGGTATTGTCGGCAGCCTGCAGGCAACAGAAGCCATCAAGCTGCTGAGCGGCGCCGGGGAGGTGCTAAGCGGACGGTTATTGCTGGTGGATGCCCTGGAAATGCAGCTGCGCAGTCTCAAACTCAAGGCTGACCCCCACTGCCCGGCTTGCAGCAATCACCCATGAACAGCAAAACCCCGGATCTGGACAAGCTGCGCCAGGACATCATCATCCAGGATCAGTTGCTGGGCCACCCCATGATCTTCCACACCACCTGGGGATTGTTTTCCCCCAAGGCCATTGATGCCGGCACCCATTTACTGCTCAGGCACCTGGAAGTAAGACCCGATGAAAAGGCCATTGACCTGGGCTGCGGCTACGGCCCCCTGGGGCTGGCCATCGCCAAAAGCGCCCCCCAGGGTCACTGCACTCTGGTGGACAAGGATTTCGTCGCCGTGGACTATGCGCGCAAGAACGCCGCATTGAATGGCATACAAAACGCTGAAATATTACTGAGCAACGGCCTGGACCAGGTGCCCCGGAATCAAACCTTCACCCTGGCCGTCACCAATCTCCCCGCCAAAACCGGCAAGGAGCACTACTACCTGTTTTTCAACGACATCAAGGATAGACTGGAGCCTGGCGGGCGCTTCTATGTGGTGGTCATCACCGGCCTGCGCCAGTTCATCGCCCGCAGCTTCAAGGAAGTCTTCGGCAACCACAAAAAAATCAAGCAGGGCAAGAGCTATACCGTGGCCATGGCGGAAAAACGATAGCGCTTGCACTGACTGCAATCACCGCCTTCCGCTGCCCCGCCTTTATCCCGGCATGTTCTTCAGGGCGCCGTCTGGGCCACCGATAGAACTCCACCGTTTTCCACCTTAAAAAGCATATTGAGAATAACGGCAGGAGAGTACATACGAACCTCCGCACCTCCCTCTACGGTAAGGGGCTGGCCATCAGGAGCACTGGACAGCTCCATGTCAGCTATACAGATATAAGGATCGGGAGATGTTGAAAAACTGGAAAAGCCTATAACAACACTATCCGGCGGGCTGCTGCAGGTTTCATTGTCCTCGTTGGTAACGGTAACATCAGGAATATCGATGTTGTTGTAGTAGTTATCCGCACTTGATGTATTGCTTGTAAAAATCACATAGTCCTGATCATGATCAAAAGCAGTATCATCCTGTCCGGTAATTGTGACAGTAATAGGGTTATTCCAGTCCTGGGGAGTAAAGCGTAATGAACCAGGCTGAACCATACCCTCGGTCTCGTCACTGCTGCTCAGATCAATTGTCACATCAGAAGTGGGTTGCGTGCTGAGGAACACATTGAAGACTGCCATGCCGCCATCTTCATTGGTGACAAGGGCACCAGAGGGGGAAACCGTTACACCAGCCGCATCGGTATCCATGTTTATGGCACTGACGATGCTGGCGGCAATTCCGTTATAGCTTGCATCATTACTGGTCACCACCGGCGTGATGGAATAGCCTTGGTTGCCATCAACCAGGCTGTCATCTACCCCGGTGAGGGTGGCAGTTTGGGGTACAGCCCAGTTATCCACGCTGAATATCAGGGCGGCAGGGAACACCGTACCTTCACCCTCGTCACTACTGGCAAACGCGATGGTCACTTCCGCCAGAGGGCGGGTATTAAGCTGCACGTTAAATGTTGCGGTGCTTCCATCTTCAGACGTTACCAGTCCGCTGGTGGGAGAAATCGTAACGCCAGCGGAATCGTTATCTATGTTTGTGACGCTGACATTGGCGCTCTCGATCCCGTCATAGTTCAAGTCATCGCTAACAACATTGGTCTGTATGGTATAACCCTGGTTGCCATCATCCAGCACATCATCAACACCGGTGACAGTAACAATCTGCTGCATATTCCAGCTGCCGGGTGTAAACACTAGACCGCTAGGAGATACTACCCCCTCTCCAATATCGGTGCTGGTTATCCCAACGGCCACATCGGCACCCGGCTGGGCGTTCAGAAGCACCCTGAAAGTAGCGGCTCCGCCATCTTCCGTTGTAATCAGGCCACTTGCGGGAGAGACCGTAACACCATACTGATCATTGTCCACATTCATGGCACTTACATCACTGGCGACAATGCCATTGTAGCCCGCATCACTGCTGGTGACGGTTGAAGCAATAGAATAATTTTTATTGCCATCAACAAGGCCATCATCCACTCCCGTAAGGGTAATGGTTTGTTCCAAAAACCAGTTATCTGGTGTAAAGGTCAACAAAATGGGGCTTATATTGCCTTCAGAGGTGTCTGAGCTGGCAAAGGCAATGCTTACATCCCCGGTAGGTATTTTTTTCAACACAACACCGAAGCTGTCACTGCCGCCATCTTCTGTTGTAACCAAACCGGAAAGTGGATCAATGTCGACACCCGGCTGTGGCGGCGGAGTCTGTCGGCTAATATCCTTGGAATCCACAGGAATGCTGTCATACCAGGCTTGCAATGTACCTGAAATGATGGCATTTCCCTGCGCATCAGCATCCAGATGATTATCATTCACTCGAAAGTACAAGGTTGAGGGCGGTATTTGATTCAGCGCATCAGGGATGGCACCTTCCAGGTTGTTGCTCTCAAGCTGGAGCCTGGTCAAAGCCGTAAGCTGGCCCAGTTGAGGCGGAATGCTACCGGTCAACTGGTTGCCGACAAGATAGAGCTCTTTCAGCACGCTGAGGTTCCCAAGCTCCCCGGGAATAGCGCCAGTCAACAGATTATTGTGAAGCCAAAGTGTGTCCAGGTTACTCAAACCGCCTATTTCCGGTGGAATGCTGCCCCCAAACGCATTGTTGTGTAAATACAGATGCCTGAGGCTCCCCAAATTTCCCAACTCTGGCGGTATGGCTCCGGCAAGATCATTTATCCCCAACGCAAGAGTCTGCAAGTTAGACAGCCTCCCTAGCTCTTGGGGAATGGTGCCGCTTAGCATATTCGAGTAAATATACAGGTTTATCAGATTGTCCAGGTTCCCCAGCTCTTTCGGGATGGGGCCGCTCAGAGAATTCAAGCGAAAATCCAGTAGCTCCAAACTGGACAGATTTTCCATCTCTACAGGAATAGTACCGACCAGATTGTTTCCACCCAAGTCGATGTCTGTGACACCCCCGCTGGTCACAATAATCCCATACCAGTCCGATACAGGAGCATCTGTTATCCAGTTGCTGCTGTCTATCCAGCCAGCGCCATTGGTAGCATCGTACAAGGCGGTCAGCGCCAGGCATTCAACTTGCGGCACTCCGGTTGCAGATTCATCCGCGCAATTCACCGGGGCAGCAACAACGCTTCTCACCATCACCAAAACTAGCAGACTGACTGCAATCAAAATACGCATATCTTTCACCGCATTAGCCTGATCAGCACGCTGATGCTGATCAGAGACACCAAGCAAGCCTTTCTTCTCTCGACCTGCAACCCTGACCAAGGCGTCATCCGCACACAGGCCGGAATGACACCAACAGACTTACTCAGGACTTCCTTGGAATACAAGCGTGTCCTCCATCCGGCGCATGGCACAATCCGTAATCCATGTAGCCGCAAAGCGTAGCGTATAACAGATACAGCATCAAAAATAGCCCACAGTGTCTCAAAATATGAACCACCAAATGCTGATGAAGCATCCAGGCCAGTTTCTCATTCGGCACCAGTGCAGATACTCCACAGTACATTTGTGTGTATTTTTGGACGATGCAATCGTTACTGGCATTAATACTGCTTTTGGCAATGGCGTCGAAAACCACCGCCGTGGCACACATATCCGCCTCTACTTGGTGATGACCTCCCGGGATGGCATGTCCCTACTCCGTCATGCTCATTTTGAGCACCGACCCAAGCCACAATGGGGCAAAACAGCAGTATCCATGGTTTTTCTACACTCCCATACTGGTTTTACTACCACGGAAGGTATACTACGGGCTTTTCCAGCGCACCTGTTTCGCCCATGCACCGTTACAGCAAGCCCCCCAAATCCCTACTTCGTAAAGTTGGGCAAGCCATTGCTGATTTTGATCTGATCCGTGACGGAGACCGCATTCTCCTCGGCGTGTCCGGCGGCAAGGATTCCCTGAGCCTGCTGCAGATCCTGGCACACCTGCAAACCTATGCCCCGGTAAGGTTCGAGCTGGCCATATTGACCGTTGACCCGGAAGTGGATGGCTTTGATCCCTCCTCCCTTACCCATTATTACGATGAACTGGGCTTGCCCTGGCACTATGTCCGCCAGCCCATCCTGGAGGAAGCGAAGGAGCGCATGAGTGGCGATTCCTTCTGCGCCTATTGCGCACGCATGAAGCGCGGCATCATGTACAGCAGCTGCCGTGAGCACGGCTACAATGTGCTGGCCCTGGCCCAGCATCTGGATGATCTGGCGGAAAGCCTCCTCATGTCCGCCTTTCATGGCGGGCAGCTGCGCACCATGAAGGCCCACTATCTAAACGATGCCGGCGACATCCGCATCATCCGCCCCCTGGTGTACGTGCGCGAAGCGCAGACGGGCGCTTTCGCTGCTGAGGCGAAACTGCCTGTCATCCCCGATTCCTGTCCGGCCTGTTTTACCATGCCCACACAAAGAGAACACATGAAGCAGTTATTGGCCCGGGAGGAAAAAACCAACAAGCAGTTGTTCTCCAGCCTGCTTCACGCCATGCGCCCGTTGATGACCGAAGGCCCGCTACCCAAGTAAGCAGCAGATGCAGGGGATCAAACCACCTGGTTCACGCAGTTCCTCGGCTGGCCATCCCGAAAGGACAGAATGTTGCGGGCGATTTCCTCCAGCAGGCGTTGCCGCGCCTCAATGCTTGCCCAGGCCGTATGCGGGGTGAGAAGAAGATTGGGAATGTCTTCCGCCAGCAAGGGGTTATTGCTGGAAGGCGGCTCCTGGCCGAGAACATCCAATCCCGCTCCGCCCAGATGCCCGGAGCGTAAACTGTCGGCCAGCGCCTGTTCGTCCACGATGCCGCCACGGGAAGTATTGATAAGAAAAGCGCCCTGCTTGAGCATTTGCAGCTCTGCGCTGCCGATGAGGTTGCGGGTATTGTCCGCCAGGGGGATGTGTAGGCTGAGTGCATCCACCTGGGGCAGAAGCTCGTGCAAGGGTACTCTGCCAGATTGTGGCTGCGCACTGCCCGGCCGCTGTGCGACCACGACTTTCATGCCAAAACATTCGGCAATTCTCGCTACGGCCCGCCCCAGCTCACCATAGCCCACGATACCCATGGTCTTTCCCGCCAGCTCTGCAATGGGGTGATTGAGCAGGCAGAAATTCCCCTGGGCCTGCCAGGCCCCGGTGCGGACTTCCTGGCAATAGGGGACAAGGCGGGTAGTCAGCGCCAGTAGCAAGGCAAATACATGCTGCACCACCGCCGGGGTGGCGTAGCCGACCACATTCGATACCTGGATGCCCAGTTCCCTGGCCGCCTGCAGGTCGATTTTATCCGTGCCCGTGGCGGCGATGCAGATCAGCTTCAGATGCGGCGCCAGGGCCAGGGTTTCGCGATCCAGCGGCACCTTGTTGGAAACCACGATATCCGCGCCCCGTATACGGGTCAGAATCTCCCCGGGATTGGTGGCGTCATGCCACTCCCAGTCTTCCACAGCCGCCGCCAAAACGGCCCTGTCCAGGTCGCCGGTGTCAATGGAGGCGTAGTCAAGAAATACGGCTTTCATGGTTTATTTCAAAGTCACTGTCGCATAGTCGGGAGTGTATACTATGTTTTTACCCGGATTCTTTCACGGCCATGAGCCAGCGCATACGCGAAATCCCCTATAACTATACCTCCTATTCCGACCGGGAGATCGTCATCCGCTTCCTCGGTGAGGATAACTGGGAGCTGATCAACCAGTTGCGTGGCACTCGGCGAACGGGGCGCTCGGCACGCATGCTGTTCGAGGTGCTGGGGGACATGTGGGTGGTGGCACGCAACCCCTATTTACAGGACGATCTGCAGCAAAACACCGATCGGCGCAATCAGCTCATTCACGCCCTCAATCACCGTCTGGATCAGTTCGAGGCACGCCTCAACGACAACCGGCAGGCAGCAAAACTGCTGTACGCTGCCCGAGAGGCGGTGGATGCTTTCTCCAATTGCTTCGCTGCCAACACCAACTTGCGGCGCAAGATAAAAACAGCCCTTGCCGGCATCACCCGCAAGGACAATGTCGATTTCGGCGGCCTGGCGCGGGTATCCCATGCCACGGATGCTACAGACTGGCGGGTGGAGCTTCCTTTCGTGGTGATCTCTCCGGATCGGGAGGAGGAAGTCGCACCCATCGTACGCGCCTGCATCGAAACCGGGCTTACCCTTATTCCCCGGGGCGGCGGTACGGGCTACACCGGATCCGCCGTGCCCCTGGATGCACACAGCGCCGTGATCAACACCGAAAAGCTGGAATTTCTCTCTTCGGTAGAGGAAATCGAGCTGCCCGGTGTCGAGGGCAAGGTACCCACCATATGCACTGGCGCCGGCGTGGTCACGCGGCGGGTATCCGAGGTCGCTGAAGCTTCTGGCCTGGCTTTCGCCGTGGATCCCACCTCCCAGGACGCCTCCACCATCGGTGGCAACATCGCCATGAACGCCGGGGGCAAGAAGGCGCTGTTGTGGGGCACCACCCTGGACAACCTCGCCTCCTGGCGCATGGTCACGCCGGAAGGCAACTGGCTGGAGGTAGAGCGTCTGGCGCACAATCTGGGCAAGATCCACGAGCAGGAGCAGGTGCAGTTCCGCATCCGTCACTTTCATCCGGATGGCAAGACCAGGCTCAAGCCTGACGAAACCCTGGAGATCCCCGGCAGGAATTTTCGCAAATCCGGGCTAGGCAAGGATGTTACGGACAAGTTCCTGTCCGGCCTGCCCGGGGTGCAAAAAGAAGGCTGTGACGGCCTGATCACCTCCGCCCGCTTCATTCTGCACCGCATGCCCGCCCATGTACGCACCGTCTGCCTGGAATTCTTCAGCCCCGACATCAGCCGTGCCGTACCGGCCATCGTCGAGTTGCGCGACTATATTAACAGCCAGGACGATGTGCACTTGCTGGGTCTGGAGCACCTGGATGAGCGCTACATCAAAGCCGTCAAATACGCCACCAAGGCTTCCCGGCAGGACAAGCCCAAGATGGTGCTCATTGCCGACCTGATCGGCGATGATGAGGGCAAACTGGATCAGGCCGCCGAACATGTGGTGGCGCTGGCGAACGCCCGGGACGGAGAAGGCTTCATCGCCACCAGTCCCGAGGCGCGGAAGCAGTTCTGGCTGGATCGTGCGCGCACCGCAGCCATTTCCGCCCATACCAACGCCTTCAAAATCAATGAAGACGTGGTCATCCCTCTCGAGCGCCTGGGCGAATACAGCCGTGGCATCGAGGCCATCAACATCGAGCAGTCCATCCGCAACAAGCTGCGCATCATGGAAGCCGTGCTGGAATTTCTGGATTCAGACCTGGCGCATTTGTGCCGCTGTGCAGATTTCCAGGACTCGGAAGAAAATCGCCGCATCATGGCGGGCAAACAGAGCGCAGCCCGCGCCCTGGTGGAAGCGGCGCTGCAACGCTGGAGCCTCATTCTGGAGCACCTGCACAAGCCCGCTACATCCCACGAGGAATTGCTGCGGAACGGGGAGGCCACCCTCATACAGCCCCAAGACAGTCTGCTGGACATGATGCTGCGCCGGGACTTGCGCCACTCCTACCGCCGGGAAGTGGAGCAACAGCTGAAAGACACCTTTGGCGGGCAGGATCTCAAGCCCCTGCGAAATCATCTCGACGGCATCCACCGGGATCTGCGCGACAGCCGCCTGTTCGTGGCCCTGCACATGCATGCCGGCGATGGCAATGTGCATACCAATATCCCGGTGCATTCCCACGACTATGAAATGCTCCAGGAAGCCGACCGCGTAGTGGATCGGATCATGGATATTACCCGCGAGCTGGATGGAGTGATTTCCGGCGAACACGGCATCGGCCTCACCAAAATTCAGTATCTGGGGGAAGACAAGCTCCGGGATTTTACCGCCTACAAGGAACAGGTCGATCCCAATGGCCATTTCAACCGCGGCAAACTGCTGTCGGGATCCGGTCTGGAAGGCGCCTACACCCCCTCCTTGCGCCTGCTGCAACAGGAAGCGATTATCCTGGAAGATAGCGAACTGGGCGGCCTCAACGACGAAATCAAGCACTGCCTGCGTTGCGGAAAATGCAAGCCGGTCTGCCAGACCCATATCCCCCGCGCCAACCTGCTGTATTCCCCCCGCAACAAGATTCTGGCAACGGGACTCATTATCGAAGCCTTCCTGTACGAAGAACAGACCCGGCGCGGCCTGTCCCTGCATCACTTCGATGAAATGAACGATGTCGCCGACCACTGCACCATCTGCCACAAATGCGAAGCTCCCTGCCCGGTGAATATCGACTTCGGGGAGGTCACGGTGCATATGCGCAGAATTCTGGTCGAGCGCAAGCAAAAACGCTTCAGCCCCGGTGGCTGGGCCGCCATGCAGTTCCTCAACACCAACAACCCCCGTGCCGTGCGTCTGCTGCGCACAGCGCTGGCCGGCTGGGGTTTCAAGGGCATTGGCCTGGGGCACAAGTTGTTCAAATCCCTGGGGCTGCTCAAGGACATGCAGCGCCCACCTGCCAACACTACCGGCAAACCCGCCATGAAATCCCTGGTGGTGGAGCTGGTGCAGCGCCCGATCAAGGTGGATCTGCCCTCCATCACCTTCCGCACTGCCCTGGGGCTGGAAGACAAGACCCACATCCCCATCATCCGCAAGCCGGAGCTGCCCAGCATCGACGCGGAATCCGTATTCTATTTCCCCGGCTGCGGTTCGGAACGGTTGTTTTCCGATATCGGCCTGGCCACTATCGCAATGCTCTATGAGACCGGGGCCGAGATCGTCCTGCCGCCGGGCTATCTGTGCTGCGGTTATCCACAAACCGCCAATGGCGATCACGTCCGGGGACGGCGCATCACCACCGACAACCGGGTGCTGTTTCACCGCATCGCCAACACCCTCAACTACCTGGACATCAAGACCGTCGTCGTCTCCTGCGGCACCTGCATGGATCAACTGCTGAAATACGAGTTCCAGCACATCTTCCCCGGCTGCCGGCTGCTGGACATCCATGAATACCTGCTGGAAAAGGACGTGACCCTGGACGGAACGCAAAGCACCGGCTACCTGTTCCACGACCCCTGCCACAGCCCGATGAAAACCTACCAGCCGCAGAAAGTCGCCAGCAAACTGTTGGGCAAGGAGGTGCAGCCCACCGACCGTTGCTGCGGTGAATCCGGCACTTTGGGCACCTCCCGACCCGACATCGCCAGCCAGCTACGCTACCGCAAGGCGGAAGATCTGCGCCAGGGCATACAGGCCCTGGGCGAAGGCAAAAAACGCATCCTCACCACCTGTCCCGCCTGCCAGCAGGGTCTGCTCAAATACGAACAGGAAACCGGCCTCAAGACCGACTACATCGTGATGGAAATCGCCAGGTTGAAGCTGGGCGAGGGGTGGCAGCAGGGTTTTGTCAACAAGCTCAAATCCGGAGGCGTGGAAAAGGTGCTGCTGTAGAATTTCGTTGGGCACGCTGCGCTTTGCCCAATCTACGGGAACAAAACAGGACAATCCTCGTAGGTCGGGCAAAGGCGCATCAGCGCCGTGCCCGACAACCAGGGAAGAACCAAAGAAAAGGAGGACGCAAGGAATGCGTTATCGAAGAACCCGAGAAGCAGGAGGTTGTTTCTTTTTCACCGTTGTCACCTGGCACCGCCAACCCATTCTGACTTTGGAACCAAACATCCAACGCCTGCGCGCCGCCTTTCGCCGCGAGATGGCAAAAAACTCTTTTGTCATCGATGCCATCGTGATTCTGCCGGATCATCTTCATACCCTCTGGCGACTGCCCGAAGGGGACAGTGATTATTCCGGCAGATGGAACCGTATCAAGCGATACTTCAGCACAAACATCGATAGTCCGGCGCCAAGTGCGATACAGCAACGCAAAAGGGAGAAAGCCGTGTGGCAGAAACGGTTCTGGGAACACCGGATTCAGGATGAGGAAGACTGGCGGAAGCATATGGACTACATCCATTACAATCCGGTCAAACATGGCCTTGTAGCCCATCCGGAAAAATGGCCATTCAGCTCCTTCAAACGGAATATACAGCGGGGCTGGTATGCAGAAAACTGGGGGCATCACGAACCCGGGAGCATTGTGGGCATGAACCCGGAGTGAGTTTTTGTCGGGCACGCTGCGCTTTGCCCGACCTACCAGGTTGAAAGAAGATAACCACCGTAGGTCGGGCAAAGGCGCATCAGCGCCGTGCCCGACAATCCGGGAAAAACCAAAGACAAGGAAGACGCATATCCAGTTGGGCACACTACGCTTTGCCTAACCTGTATAACTACTGCAAAATACAAGATAGCAACGAAATAGTTCTAAACGCCGCCCTGTCCCTGTGGGCAGAGATCCGTAGATGCGTAGCGACATGAAGAACTCCGTGCGGGCGATGAACACATTCATGCCCTGATAATTGGCTGCCTGGCCCATCGCCAGCCAAAAAAACGTATACAGTTCATGAAGTAACAAGGGGCGGCATCACCACCCCGGGAAGGCAAGAGACATGACCATTTTTTTATCGCCCAACAGCAAAGCCCTAATTCTGCCGTACTGTCTCACCGTCCTGTTGCTGGCCTCCCCTCTGGCGCTCGCCCTGGATGAGATTGAACCCAATGACACACCAGCAACCGCACAGGATCTTGGAAAACCACAAGGATTGACCAGCGTATCAGGAAGCATTGATGGCGCCGGTGATATTGATTTCTTCAAGCTGGACAGCATCAACACACTCTGGGGCTTCACCGCCGTGCTGGACACTTCGGCCAGCTCGGCAGGCAGGGACGCCACCCTGAGCATCTACGATGCCGATGGGACAACACTGCTGCAACAGGACCAGGGCGGATGGGAAAAAGGATCGGTTATTACCTTGCAGCACTTTCAGGGGGGCAGCGGCACCCCTGTCTACATCAAGGTCGAAGCTGCCACGCCGGGCGCCACCATTTCGGCATACACGCTTCACATATACGTCACGTCTATGGGGAATCACATGGAAACCGAACCAAACGATACGCCCCAAACAGGAACAATCACAAGAATGAGCCAGTTTGGCATCATCGACAGCGATACAGACACAGACTGTTTCCGCCTGTCGGGAGAAGAAAACGACGAGCTCATTCTCACATTGCGCGCAGACCCGGAAAACGACGGCAGCACTACGGATTTCGTCCTGTCGCTCTATGACGCCTCTGGCAATCTGCTTGTGTCAGCAGACCATTCCGGCCCGGGCGGCAACGAGTATATCGACACGATCACCCTTTCCCGCGCCATCTACAGTTATTGCGTGACCGCCCGTTCAGGCGCCGGCAGCACGGCCACATACAGTACAGGACCAATTGTGAACAACAGCCATTACCTGCCGGGCTTCACCCAAGCACCCCGGTGGTTGAACCCCGGCCTGGGCGATATAGCCACGCCAGGTGAGACCATGGAATTCCGGCTGGCGCTCACCAACACCAGCCTGCTGCCCATACCGCCTCAGCTTCGTATCGGCGTGTACAGCATCCCGGCCTGCCTGTCTTTCGCAGACAGCAGCAACTTCGACGATGTGGCATCGAATGCGGCAAACAAATATTTCGATACCCAGCTCGAACCCGGCAGCACCTATACCGTCGATTTTTCCCTGAATGTCCTGAGCGTATGCAATGAAACGATGTACCAGGATGGCGGCTTGGACTACTACAGCACGGGCACAGCCAAGCCCATACCCTATCTTGTGGCTGCTAATCAATGTGAATCCGCTGTTTTGCAGATTGCAGGCCCGGTCTACTCCGGTGCGGGCGCAACCTACTATTCTTCAGAAACGGCCATCGAAACCGCACCGGATGCGCCATTGTCCAAAATCACCGTCGAGCGCCCCCACGCGCTGATTCTGGAGGCCCCTTCTATCGCGATCAAGGACGGCGATACATTCGTGGTCAACCGGGGTGCCCAGTTGCGTGTCTACGGGAAGGCCGTCACCTGTCCATAGACTGCGCTCTGACCGATCGCAGGATTGTGATAGCCCTGGTCGATGATCTCCCTTGGCCGGGGCAGGTATTCCAGGAAAAAACGCGTGCCGATATCCAGTTTCTCCCGGGAAAAGACATTGGCGTGGTTGATGGTTCGGTCGTTGGTGTTGTCCAGGGTGTAGGTAACCGGATGGGGATTGTCTGGGCTACACGAACTGTCCGGCACACCAGCCAGACGCCCAGGCCCACTGGAAATTATACCCCCCCAGCTGGCCGGTGACATCGACGGTTTCACCGATGAAATACAGGCCGGGCTGCTTCTTTGCTTCCAAGGTGCGGGAGGACAGTTCATTGGTATCCACGCCGCCGGTGGCCACTTCCGCCGTCCTCATGCCTTCCGTGCCTGCAGGAAATAACCGCCAGCCATTGAGCGTCGCACCGATTTCATCGAGCTTTTTCTGCTGGAATTGCTGCAGCGGCTGATCCGTGAACAAACGCTCGCACAGGGCCTGCGCCAGCCGCCGGGGCAGTTTTTCCGCCAACACGGTTTTCAGCAGAACGCTTGGGCGGGCACCCTGCTCTGCTTTCAGCCAGTCTGCCGCATCCATGCCCGGCAACAGATCGATGACGATGGCGTCGCCCTTGTTCCAGTAAGAGGAGATCTGCAGGATCACCGGCCCACTCAACCCCCGGTGGGTGATGAGCAGTTGCTCACGGAAAGCCGTGCCGTTGCAGCTGACTTCCGCCTCCAGGGATATCCCCGCCAGGTCCTTGAGAAAACCTGAGGGAAAAGTGAACGGCACCAGGGCAGGCTTGAACGGGATGCTTTTCAGGCCGAACTGTTTCGCCACCTGCACCCCGAAATCCGTCGATCCCATGCGGGGAATGGAAGGCCCGCCGGTGGCGACCACCAGAGAGGCGCAGGTGTATGCGCCTTGCATGGTTTGCAGCTCGAAGTATTCTTGTTTTTTCAGATACGAAATCTCGCTGTCGTAAGACAACTCCACACCTGCCTGGGTACATTCCTGAAGCAGCATGTCCACGATGGCCGTGGCGCCCTGCTCACAGAACAGCTGGCCATGTTCGCGTTCTTCCCAAGTGAGACCGTGCCTGGACATAAGACCCATAAAATCCCACGGGGTGTACCTGGCGAGCGCCGATTTGCAGAAATGGGGGTTGTGCGACAGATAGTTGTCCGCACTGACATACAGGTTGGTGAAATTGCTCTTGCCCCCGCCGGAAATGCGGATCTTGCGCCCTGCCCTGTCCGCCTTCTCCAGCACCAGCACCCGACGGCTACGCCTGCCTGCTTCCATGGCGCACATGAGGCCGGCGGCACCTGCGCCGACGATGACGACGTCGAAATGCTTGTTCACGGGTTCTCCAGCTCGGATTCAACACACATTATCCGTCAATGCGACGGCGCTGCCTATCAATGGTGGAGTTTTTTGGGCACAATAGCGCCCCATGGAAATCCCCGTACTCTTTCTGAAGAAAAATCACGAACGCCGCTTGCGCGCCGGACATCTGTGGGTGTACAGCAATGAGGTGGACACCGTACGCTCGCCGCTGAAAGATTTTCAGCCCGGTGAACAGGTCGCCCTGATGGACCATGAGGAAAAGTGGCTGGCCTGGGCCTACATCAATCCCAACTCCCTGATTTGCGCCCGCATTGTCAGCCGTCAGCAGGATCATCTGCTGGATCAGTCCCTGATCGTCCATCGCATCAAGGTGGCCCTGGGCCTGCGTGATCGCATCTACAAGCAGCCTTTCTACCGTCTGCTGTTTGCTGAATCCGACGGCACTCCCGGTCTGGTAGTGGATCGTTTCGGCAAGTATCTTTCCGTACAGATCACCACAGCAGGCATGGAAGCACAGAAAGATGCCATCATCGGCGCGCTGAACAAGGTGGTTCACCCTTCGGGCATCCTCCTGCGCAACGACGTGGCCGTGCGCGAGCAGGAAGGGCTTGAGCGCTATGTGGAAGTCGCTTCGGGGAAAATCCCGGAGCAGGTACAGCTGTCGGAAGACGACTGCAATTTCGAGACCTCCCTGTTCGAAGGGCAGAAAACCGGCTGGTTCTACGATCAGGCGAGCAACCGCCGCCGCCTGCTGCCCTGGGTGGAAGGCAAGCGTGTACTGGATCTGTTCAGCTATGCCGGCGCTTGGGGCGTGAGCGCCGCCAAAGCCGGGGCTTCTTCTGTAACCTGCGTGGATTCCTCGGCAAAAGCACTGGAGCTGGTAACCCGCAATGCAGCCCTCAACAACCAGTCTGACAAGGTAAACACCCTGCGCCAGGACGCCTTCTCCGCACTCAAGGAACTGAAACATGCCGGCGAACGCTTCGACATCGTGCTGGTGGATCCACCCGCCTTCATCAAGCGCAAGAAGGATTTGAAAGAAGGCAGCCTCGCCTACCGCCGCATCAACGAAGCGGCGATCAGCGTATTGCGCAAGGACGGCCTGCTGGTCAGCTCCTCCTGCTCCTATCACATGGATGAGCAACGCCTGCTGCAAACCCTGCAACAGGCCTCCCGTCATCGGGATCGCAGCATGCAGCTGGTGGAGCGCGGCCAGCAGGGGCCGGATCACCCGGTACACCCGGCCATCGAGGAAACCGCGTACCTGAAAACCTTCTATCTGCGGGTTCTGCCGTCTTTTTGAACCATGATCTATCCTGAAATCGATCCTGTCGCCCTGTCTCTGGGGCCGCTGAAAATCCACTGGTACGGTCTCATGTACCTGGTGGGCATGCTGGGCGGCTGGGCGCTGGCGCGCTGGCGGATCCGGCGCAGCGACAGCGGCTGGACCGCGCAACAGGTGGACGATTTGCTGTTCTACTGCGCGGTCGGCGTGGTGCTCGGCGGGCGCCTGGGCTATATCCTGTTCTATGGGTTCAACGACTGGCAGGAAGATCCGGTGCGCATCCTCCGGGTGTGGGAAGGCGGCATGTCCTTTCATGGCGGCTTCCTGGGGGTGCTCGTCGCCATGTGGCTGTACCGGCGCAAGCATGGAAAGGGGTTTTTCGAACTCACCGATTTTATCGCCCCCTATATCACTATCGGCCTTTTCACCGGCCGCCTGGGCAACTTCATCAACGGCGAGCTTTGGGGCAAGCCCACGGATCTGCCCTGGGCCATGCAGCTGCGCTGTGACGACTTCATCAGCCTGTGCCGGGACAAGCTGGGCCTGCCGCCGGGAAGCGAATGGACGCCTCCCCTGCACCCCAACCAACTGTATGAAGCGCTGGGCGAAGGATTGTTGCTGTTCGCCCTGCTGTGGTGGTTTTCCTCCAGGCCACGACCGGCCATGGCGGTATCCGCCCTGTTCCTCATCGGTTACGGCAGCTTTCGTTTCCTCATCGAATTCGTGCGCATGCCGGACGTACAGCTCGGCTATCTGGCCGGGGGGTGGCTCACTATGGGGCAGGCCCTCTCCCTGCCCATGATTATTGTTGGTATGATTCTGATCACTATTGCCTACAGGAAGCCCGCGAATCCATGAAGCAATACCTGGAACTGTTGCGCCGCGTGCGCGAAGAAGGCGCTCCCAAGGGGGATCGCACCGGCACCGGGACGTATTCTGTTTTCGGCCATCAGATGCGCTTCGATCTCGGCGAAGGCTTTCCCCTGGTCACCACCAAGAAGATTCATCTCAAATCCGTGATCCACGAGTTGCTGTGGTTTTTGCGCGGTGACACCACCACCGATTACCTGAAACGCAATGGCGTCAGCATTTGGAATGAATGGGCCGATAAAAGCGGTGATCTTGGGCCTATTTACGGTTATCAGTGGCGATCCTGGCCAGCGCCGGACGGGCGTAGCATCGACCAGATCGCCCAGATCGTGGAGCAGATCAAGACCACGCCCGATTCCCGGCGCATCATCGTGTCCGCCTGGAATCCCGCCGATCTGCCGGATGAGACCATCTCGCCCCAGGACAATGTCGCCCGGGGGCGCATGGCGCTGGCGCCCTGCCATGCGTTCTTCCAGTTCTATGTGCGTGATGGCCGCCTTTCCTGCCAGCTGTACCAGCGCAGCGCCGACGTCTTTCTGGGCGTGCCTTTCAACATCGCCAGCTATGCGTTGCTGACCCTGATGGTGGCCCAGGTATGCGGTCTCGAGCCGGGGGATTTTATCCATACGCTGGGGGATGCGCATCTGTACAGCAATCATCTGGAACAGGCGGATCTGCAGCTTTCCCGGGAGCCTTTTCCCCTGCCGGGCATGGAAATCAACCCGGATGTCTTGCGGTTGGATGACTTTCGCTACGAAGATTTCAGAATCCTTGATTATCAATGCCATGCGGGCATACCTGCGCCCATAGCCGTATAGATCTCCCCGTAGCGAGACCCCGCCATGAACCAGCCTCCCTGCATCAGCATCATCGCCGCCATGGCCCGCAACCGGGTTATCGGCAAGGAGAACAAGCTGCCCTGGCGGCTGCCTGCGGATTTGCAGCATTTCAAACGGCTGACCATGGGCAAGCCCATGATCATGGGCAGAAAAACCTGGGAATCCCTGCCGGGGCTGCTGCCTGGCCGCCCGCACATCGTGGTCAGCCGCAACCGGGATCACCAAGCGTCCGGTGCAAGCCTGGTCCATTCCCTGGAGGAAGCAATCCGGCAGGCGGGCAATGCGCCGGAGATCATGATCGTGGGCGGGGCGAACCTTTACGTCCAGGCGCTGTCTCTTGCACAACGCATCTATTTGACAGAAATTGATCTCGACGTTGAAGGGGACGCCTGGTTTCCGGAATTCGACGCCGCCCAATGGCAGGAGACCGCCCGGGAAGAACACAAAGCAGATAGAATGAACCCCGTGGACTACAGATTCATCACCCTGGAGAAAATACCATGAAAAAAGGCAGCGCCAAGAGCCTGGTCATGCAGCGGCAATACCGCAGCCAGGTCGTCCGGGACAAAACCAAGTACCGGCGCAAGAGCAAACACAAAAAAGCCCCCGAAATCGGGGGCTTTTTTGTGTTTGCTGGTACACCCGAGTGTTTCAAATATCTATTGGGCGTCTCCAATGATTCTGTTTAACAGGTTTATGTTTGAGCGGTGCGAGAACAAGGCGAAGGCCGCAGCAAATAGTGCACTATTTGCGAGATTTTCAACGCAGCCAAGCTATCGCGCCGCTCAAACACGAGGATGCCAATCACGAAGTATTGGAGATACCCCATTATGCAAATGGCCAAACCCGGATGGCCTGATCGCTCCCGTCACGGCAGCTTCTGTTGTCGGTGGCGTAGCTGATGCGCCGAGAACTCATCTGGGGTAATCGCACCATCGCCATTGCTGTCAATATCAGAAAATACGGCGATGTTTCCAATATTACGCATGGGATAGCCCGCCTGGGAACGCTCGCTGATGCGCTGGCGCTGGGCCTTGAGAAATTCCTCTTCCGGAATCCTTCCATCTCCATTCAGGTCAAAGCGCTGAAAAGACGGCATGTTTCCCCTTTTTCCCTTGCCTTGGTGCTGCTGGCGCATTTTTTGCTGTCCCGCAGCAAGTTCGTCCGGACTTATCCGCCCATCCGCATCGGCATCAAATGCGGAGAAGGGTGGCATGTTTCCGGCGCCGCCCCCGGGCATACCCGCCCTGGAAGCCATGCGTTTGTCTCTCACCACGGCAAATTCCGCTTCGCTGATCACTCCATCACCATCCTGATCATAAGCGGCGAAAGGAACTGGCCCCCGGACGGGAACCTCTGCCGCCTGCACCGCCAACACAGTAAAGCTGGTGACGACGATAGCCGCGGTAAAAGACGATCCGCTGAACATTTTCATGGCATATCTCCTGGGCATACCGCCCGGTCGTGCCATGCGCAATCCACTCAGTCTGTAGCCACCAGGCTGTAGCTTGCATGGCAGGCAATGCAGTTGGTCATCAGGGCGGCCAGTTGCTCTCGCGCATACTGCGGGTCGCCCAGTTGTTCAGCATCCATTGCCAGTTGGTCAAATTTCGTATGGGTGTCGAATCCCAGTTTCTTGAACTCCATAGGCAGTTTGGCGATAAGGCCCGGGGGAACTTCTCCCTGGGCAGCCATGCCCGCTTTTTTGGCTGCAGCTGCGGCGGCTTCCATGTCCTCTTCGTTGGTGGCTGCCAGGACAGCTTGTGTGGCGACGAGAAAGGCCCGCATCTCGGCTAGCACCAGATTGCGCTCTGCCGTGGTCAGTTGCAGCGCCATGCGCCCATCCGGCGCCTGCTCCACGCTGCCTACGAACCCAAATTTGTACACTGCGCCAGCAATCACCAACAGCAGCAACAGTAAAACTGTCCAACAAAATTTACACATTTATTTGTTCCAATGACTTTTTCAGGTTGTGTATTCTAACCCGGATGTTTCACTCAGGAGTACGAGGGCGGACTCAACCTGTGGCTCGGTTACGCTTTGCACTTTGCTAATATTCCAATAATATCTATAGATAACATGTGCTTAACTTGATTTCTCGGTGGTTGGGTGAAATATCCGGGTTAACGCGAAGCCCATGCACTGCAACAACGCCCGGAAGCGATACAATGCTTCCGGGCATAATTCCTATCTGGCTATCGGCCTCCACGCCTTTTGCCCCGACCTTTACCACCACGCTCCACGGCGCTGTTGATGATTTCGTCCACTTCTTCCTGGGACATCACTTGCGCTTCATAAACGACCCCCAGGCTTTCGATCTGACTGACGAACGCACGCAGATGATTGCGGGAACCACGCATCAGGTTTTCATAAGCCTTGGTCACATCCGCATGGGTGGATTCTGCGATGGCTCTTTTGAGATCCGTAATATCCAGCTCTTCGACAAGCGCACCGGCGTACAGCGCATCTTCCAGGGATACAGCGCCTTTTTCGGTTAGATCCTGATACAGATCGGCCAGACCGGTATTGGTGAATGCGCCTACGCTGTCATCTGCAACCGGATCAACCAGGCCATAGGTATCCAGCAGCCTTTTCATGTTGTCCATGTGGCGTTGCTCTGCGGCAGAGATATTGTTGAATACGGGGTTCTCCCAAATATCGAACAGGGTGAGGTATACGTCCCGCGCCAGCTTTTCCTCTTCACGCATAAAGACCAGTGTCGCGGCCTCTATATCAGATAGAGGAGTGATTACCGGCAGCACCGCTTGACCACCGGCGACAGGATTGCCGCCTTTCCAGCCAGCCTGAATCGGACTGGCGGCAAGTACGGCTACAACGGGGAGCATGGCTACAATGGGGGTGATTTTCATTTTGATTCTCCTAACTAACGCTTGGGTTTCGATGAGGAAATCCTGTGGATGTCCCTTGTGTGCCCAACAGTCTAGAAAAATCACATTGCAGAAGTATTTCCGCTGGGGAAAAAGATGTTTCAGTATGTTTCCGGTAGGTTACCTTATCTGCCTCTCCCGCCTCGCCCACCACGCCTGTGAGCCGCCCCGCCAGCGCCCAGGGTTTGCATGCGCCGCTCATAACCCATGCCGAAATAGGTCCTGGTACGTCGAACCGTTTCCGGCTTGCGGACTGGTTGCACTGTTTTCTTCGATGCTACAGGCGCAGCCTTTGCCGGCGCTTCCGCATCCTGCTGTTCATCCCAATCCATGTCATCCAGCACTGCCGAGGCATGCACAGACGGGAGCACCCCAAGGGAAAGGGTTGCCGCCAGCACGATGAATGATGGCGCATTTGGTTTCCCGCTGAATAATCCCATGCATCTACCTCAACTGCATTCCGGCAATCTTGCCGACCATTCAGTAAACACCACTTGGCAGCCCCGGCAAAGGGAGAAATCGTAACAAGTTGTTTCCAGGCAGCACGGAGAAGGCCATGTTTGCTAGTATTGGATAATGACCAACGCAAATACTCTGATCCTCATCGTAGATGACGACCTCGCACTGCGGGAACTACTGCAACGCTACCTCGGTGAACAGGGTTTCGAGACCGCAGCCGTTGCCGATGGCAATGCCATGAAAAAATGGCTGGCCGATCACCAACCTGACCTGGTGGTAATGGATCTGATGCTGCCGGGGGAAGACGGGCTCAGCCTGACCCGCCACCTACAGGCGACCACCAGCCTACCGGTTCTGATTCTCTCCGCCAAGGGGGAAGACATCGACCGCATCGTGGGGCTGGAGATCGGCGCAGACGACTATCTCGCCAAACCTTTCAACCCCCGGGAGCTGGTGGCGCGAATCCGGGCTATTCTGCGCAGAAAAGCCGCCCAGGACACCCCTGAAGAGCAACCGGAAGACAGCAACATCTACCGTTTTGGCCCCTATGTTCTCAACCTGAACAACTTCACCCTGCACCGTAAAGGCGAGGAAGTGGCCCTCACCAGCGGGGAAATCAATCTGCTGGCCCTGCTCGTGCGCCACCCCAATCACGTCCTCACCCGGGATCAGCTCATCGACCTGCTCAAGGGATACGACCGCTCTCCCTTCGACCGCAGCATCGACGTGCGCATTACCCGCTTGCGGCACAAGATCGAAGAAGACCCGAAACACCCGCATTACATACGCACCATTTGGGGCAAGGGATATCTGTTTTCTCCCGGAGACAGCACCTGATGCGGTTCCCGAACACTTTGTTCGCCAGAACCAGTCTCACCATCACCAGCGCCCTGCTACTCTTCATGCTGTTCACCGGGTTTGTAATTTTCAATTACATCCTCATGCCGGTCGGAAAACAAGGCGCAACCGACCTGGCCGCCCTGATGGTGCTGTCCGCAAAAACCTGGGTGGAGCTGCCCCCCGCCGCCAGGGAGGATTTTCAGCAGGAGTTGCGGGCCAGCCATGATCTGCGGCTGGAGCCCGCCCCCCCTGCAGCAACGATAAGGCCGCTGGTCTTGCATTCACCCTACCTGTTGTTTCTCGAGGAAGCACTCAGCATCCATCTTGGCCATCCGGTGCATATCCAGCAGGCAGGCGACGACCCGGACTGGCACTGGGCAATCTTTCCCGTTGCCGGAAAAACCCTTTATATCGGCGTGCATCATGGCCATGTTGGCGCAGCACCACCCCGCGCCGCCCTTATCATTCTGCTTGGCGCCAGCCTGTTCATTCTCCTGACCACCCTGCTGGTGGTGCGGCGCATCACCAAACCCCTGGAAGCGCTTTCCCGGGGAGTAAAGCGCCTGGGCAGCGGCGGCCACCATCGGCCCCTGCCGGAGAACGGCCCCACGGAACTTGCAAACCTGGCCCGCAAGTTCAACCAGTTGAGCAATGAGATCCAACAACTGCTGGACAACCGCACCACCCTCCTCGGCGGCATCTCTCACGATTTGCGCACCCCCCTGGCCAGGCTGCGCATCGCCGTGGAATTGCTACAGGGCAAGGAAGATGCGGCGTTGCTGCAAAACATGCAGCAGGATCTGGAAGAGATGGATACCCTCATCACCCGCACCCTGGAACTGGCGAGAATGATGCAGGAGGACAAGATTCCCACGGAGGCCGTGGATCTGGAGGCTTTTCTTCGCAAGCTGGGCGCAAGCTATGCGCAGGAAGGAAAAGAGCTAGAATTGCAGCTCGAAGCCCCCTGCATATTTCCCGTCAACCGGCTTATCCTGCGCCGGATACTGAACAATCTTCTCGACAACGCCTTCCATTATGCTGGCGGGCACAAGGTTGTTTTACGTTTGCAATGCAGCAGTGACCTGGCGCGCATCTGTGTGCTGGATCAGGGAAGCGGCATTCCCCAAGAGCAGATCGGCAAGGTTGTTCAGCCTTTCTATCGTCTCGACCCTTCGCGCAACCGCAGCACCGGGGGCAGCGGGCTGGGGTTGGCCATCGTGCAGCAGCTGGCGCAACTGCAGGGTTGGGCGGTCACCCTGGAAAACCGGCCTGCCGGCGGCTTGTCCGCCTGTATCGAAATTCCGGGCTAGCGTTTCAGGCGCACCCGAATGACCTGGTTGCGGAAGTCCTTGATATTTCCGCCTTGTTTAACCGTGGAGTACAAGGCCAGCTTTTTCTCCTCGGGCAGCGAACCAAAAATAGCGTAGGTGCCGACATAGGTTTTCTTCAGTGCCTCTTCAAGATCCTGCACGCTGGAAGTAGCCGGAATCATGCCGACCTTCGCCCCTACTACGGTGCTGTTGGTGGTTTCGTCGGAAATCTTGCCAGCGGCAACCGCCTGGGCGCTGCCCATGCTGAAGAGGCTTACGGCCAAAACCAGGGGTATCATGTATTTTGTCTTCATCTCTTTCTGTCCAAAATGTGATGGAATTCGTATTGCAGATTATTGGGCAGAAAGAGAAACAAGAAAATAAGGAACGATTCGGGAAACAATGGGTAGCGCTTCTACCCAATGTGGGAGCGGCGGAAATCAAGGCTCCGGGATCGAGCGCTCATGAGGTCTTGCGCTTTTCCAATGCCGTCAGTTGATGCCAGAGCGCCCGCACTTCCACATCCACCTTTTCCCGCTGCAAATAGGCCAACAGAAAACGCAGGCGGTCGGTGCGGCTGATGGCGGTCGTACGGCGGTTGAAGGTATCCAGATCCCGCAGCATGGCCTTGTGCCGGGTAATGCGGCGGCGCATTTTTTCCAGGTCGATGAGACAGGCGGCGCCGCTTTGTTCATGAACGAATACATGCTTGGCATGCAGGGCATTGTGCACCAGACGGAGCTCATGCAGTTTGCGGACCACATCCGCCACTTGGGGAATAATTCTCCGGCGTTGCGTGCGAAACCTGGCCCAGCCTTGTTCCCGCCAGTTTTGCACCAAACGATCCAGGGGCAGGTAACCATGCAGCTCCCGGGTTGCCAGTATCACCTGCCAGCCCCCGGGGGATCGTTTTTCCGCATAGTAAACCATCTTCGGAGCAGCGATTTTGCTACTGTTCAGAAGGCGCAGGTTGCGCGCCTCGCCACGAAAAGTCGGTTCCCCTGTAACTGGGTGCCACCAGATCTTGCGGGTATGGTTTTCCTGGCGCTTGAGAAAGAGGGTCTCTTCCCCGCCAGCAGGCGTAGGCAGTTGGATGCGCGATACGCCACTCCAGCCGCCGCGGCGTTGATTCGGCGGCTCGAACCAGTCTGCCTGCAGATTCCACAGGGACTCGAAGCTGCCCAGCTGATTGTGCTCGAAAATCCCCTGCCAGCCTTCTTCGATAAATTCATTCATCAGGAACCCCCTTGGCCCGCAAAGCCAGGGCGCGCTTTTCCACCGCCTGCAGGAAATCCTTGTACTGCGTGAGTATCCGGCGCAAGGGCTGGCCATGATAGGCGCGCAGGAACCGAAACAGGTCGCGGCGGGTCAAGCCGATATCCATGGCGGAAAAATACAGGCTGCCCACATCCTTGACCTGCCAGCGCAGGGGCACATGCTCGCGCAACTGCACCCGGTGCAAGTCGATCAGATACAGGTGCAGGTTTCTGTCATCCCCGCCCCAGGGCTGTTGCAACAAGAAATGGCAGATATACAGATCCCGGTGATTCACGCCATTCTCATGCAGCCGGCGGGTCATCTCCGCCACCCGCCGGATCAGCCGCTGCTTGATGGCGAACCCAGGGGGGTGTTCGGCCCACTCCGCGCAATAATCTTCCAGGCTGATGGTATTTTCCAGCTCCCGGGTAATGACGAAGGAACGCCGGGTCGCCGGGTTCCAGCCTTCCACCCCAAATGCTTCCAGGCGCATGGTTTCCACACCCAGCTCCTGCAGACGCTGTATGGCCTTCCATTCATTGGCCGCGCCGGTTACCGGCAGACGCAGGCCGAGGAGGTTTTTCAGGATTTCCTTCCAGCCCACACCCCAGTGCAGCTTCAGGAAGTAACCTTTCCCCCCCAGCTCGAAACGCAGGGTGCGGCGGTTGGCTCCGGGGGGATTGCGGTATTCTTCACCCTTTATGGCAAATGCATCCTCCACTCCTGTCCAGGGTACACCCAGGCGGGCGGCGAATGTTTCCGACAGCCAGATCATGGGGAAAGTATCAAATCCGCGGCATATTCGGTCATGCTGTACAGATCGTGGCTACGCCCATAGCGAATGCCGTTTTTCTGCCAGACGGCGCGGCGCGGGGATGTAAGCGCCTCAATCAGGCTCTGATTCAGCACCGCCTGGGAAAACGGCTCCGGCACCACCATACCGGCATCCGCCTCTTCCACATAATAGGCATAACCGCAGACGCCGGTCACCAGGGTCGGCAGGCCGGCGATAATGGCTTCCAGGATCACCATGCCGGAGTTCTCGTAATACGCCGGGTGCAGCAACAGATCACCGCCTTGCAGAAAACGCGGAATATCATCACGCCCGCACAGCACCTGAAAACGCTCGCCAACACCCAGTTGCCGGGCCAGGCGGGTGAAAGGCTCGCCATTGTCACTGCCGATGGCGATGAGCCGGGACTTGTCGCGCAGCGCTTCCGGCAGGGCGGCGAAGGCCAGGATGGAGCGGTCCAGTCCCTTGGTTCTGAAGCCGGAGCCAATGCAGAGTATCAATTGCTCATCATCGGCAATGCGGAATTCCCGGCGCAGCCCGGCTCTTAGCTCGGCAGCGTTCTCTCCCGCCATGCGGCTGGTGTCGATACCCGGGGGCAGCATATGCAGGCGTCGCTCCTGGGTTGCATAGTATTTTTTGTAGATATGGTGCTGGCGCGGTGAAATCAGCAATATTTCCGTATGGCTGTCGCGGCCGAAGACCGCCTCCTCGCAGGACAGAAAATGCCGGTAGCGCGGCAGCTTGCGCACCAGAAAATTGCGCTCCCTGAGCAACTTGTCTTTCAGGCAGGGATCTGCAGCATAGTAAAAATCCAGCCCCGGCATTTTATTGAACCCCACCACCCGCTCGATGCCATGCTGCTGGAAAAGGGCCGCCAGACGCTGCTGGAATATCCGGTATTTTTCGTGGTTGCTCCAGCGTTTTACCGACAGCACATGCACCTGCATCCCTTCCGGGCGCTCGCCTTCCCAGCTCAGGGTGAAGATGTGGACATCATGCCCCCGCTCACGACAGGTGGTGGCAATCTGCAACATGTCCCGCTGCAAGCCGCCAAAGGGGAAATACTTGAACAATACGAAAGCCAGTTTCATGGGCGCGCCATTTGCTCCTGCAGTGCGGACCAGACCTTGTGCGGCGGCAAGGTCTGGAAACAGGCCGGCTGTACGGCGCTCTCTCCCTTGTAGCCGCACTGGCGCGCCAGACAGGGGGCGCAATCGAAATCCACACCAAGATTTTGCTGGCGCCGCCCCACTGCGCCGGTCAGCCCCTCGCCGGTGGAGCCGTACAGGGTCACGGCCGGGGTATTCAGGGCGGCCGCGAGATGCGCCAGGCCGGTATCGACGCCCACCACGCCGCTGGTGCGGGCCAGGGCATCCTTCAGGCCATTCAGATCCATGCGCGGCAGCAGTTCTCCACAACCGGCATGGCGGATGATGGTTTCGGCGCGCAGGCGCTCTTCCGGGGCATGCCAGGGAAGCTGCACCTGAAAACCGGCCTCTTCCGCCATCACCGTCAATGCCGCCCAGTATTCCAGGGGCCAGTGCTTGCTGGGCCAGGTGGTGCCGTGGAGGAAAATCAGGGATTTCTCCCGCACGCCCTGATACTCGGGCAGGCCGGAATTGGCGGGATCGTCTGGCGCGGGGTAGTCCAGGGCCAGGGCAAGCAACCTGCGGATACGCTCGATGGCATGCAAGTCCCGTGATACCGGATAGCGCCGCTGATAGAAAACAGCCGCCAGGGGCTCCCGCAGGGAATGGCGGTCATACCCTGCCGTCACACCCCTGGCCATACGCGCCGGCAGGGCGCTTTTGACCAGCCCCTGGGCATCGATGATCAGGTCATAGTCATTTTGCCGCAACGCCGCGCGGAATTGTTTGAGCTGCCCCTTTTTCCAGGCGGCCCGCCAGTTGCGGCGCCAGCGGCGCAGGGCGATGGGGATGGTTCTGCTCACCGCCGGGTGCCAGCCCGGCGCCTGGGCGAAAGCCTCTTCCACCAGCCAGTGAAATTCGATTTCCGGCAGGGCCCGGGCAGCGTCGCTGAGGGCGGGAAAGGTATGAATGACGTCACCCAGGGAAGAGGTTTTTACGATCAGCACCCGCATTCAGGCAATCAGCTTTCTTTCCCGCAGATACCGGAGCACATGGTCGATGCTTTGCTCGAGGTTTTCCTGATCCGTCCTGACGCGGATCTCCGGGGATTCCGGTGCTTCATAGGGCGAGGAAATGCCGGTGTAGTTGGGGATCAACCCGGCCCTGGCCTTGGCGTACAGGCCTTTTACGTCCCGTTCTTCACACACCTCCAGGCTGCAGTCACAGTACACCTCGATGAACTCGCCCGGCGCGAACAGGGATCTGACCCGCTGGCGTTCCTCGCGGAACGGGGAGATGAATGCGGTCATGGCAATCACGCCTGCTTCCACGAACAGCCGGGTCATTTCACCGATGCGGCGGATGTTCTCCTTGCGGTCTTCCTCGCCAAAGCCCAGATCGGAACACAGGCCATGGCGGACATTGTCTCCGTCGAACACGAAGGTGCGGCACTGCGCCTGGTGCAAATGTTCTTCCACGGCATGGGCCAGGGTGGATTTGCCCGAGCCGGAAAGCCCGGTGAACCAGAGCACGAAGCTCTGGTGCCCGTTGAGCTGTCGGCGTCGTTCCCGGGTCACTGTGGCGCTGTGCCAGACTACATTTTCTGTCTTATCGTTCACTGTTTTCCTTCACCTTGTTCAGGGCGGTATGCACCTGATCGATTGAAATATCCCGCAAACAGCGCAAATGCCCCAAGGGACATTGCCGCTGGAAACAGGGACTGCAGTCCAGCCCCAGGCTCAACACCTGGCGCCGGGCATTGAGGGGGGGCGTAAAGTTTGGATCGGAAGATCCGTAGATCGCCACCAGGGGGCGATCCAGCGCCGCCGCCACATGCATCAGGCCGGAGTCGTTGCTCACCACGGCATCCGCAAGGGAAAGCAGATCCACGGCCTGGGCCAGGGAGGTGCACCCCGCCAGACTGGCGCAGCCCCCCCCTGCCTGGGCAGCGATATTGTCGCACACCGGGCGGTCTTTATCCGATCCAAACAGCCATACCCGCCAGCCTTCCTCCACATACTGCCGCGCCAGGGCGGCGTAATATTCGGCGGGCCAGCGTTTGGCCTCGCCGAATTCCGCGCCGGGGCAGAGCGCCAGCAACCGCTGGTTCGCCGGTTTTTGCAGTTGCAAGGCGGCGAGGGCATGGCGGACATCGTCCGGATCCACTTCCAGCCGCGGCGGCGGAATATCCGGAACCCGGGCGCTGGCGGCGTCATCCGCGAGGGCGACGAAGCGCTGCACCGTCATGGTCAGAAAGGACTTGTCCAGCTTGCGGATATCATTGAGGAGACCGTAGCGCATTTCTCCCCGCCAGCCGGTGCGCCGGGGGATGCCCGCTGCCCAGGGAACGATGGCGGATTTCCAGGAGTTGGGCAACAAAATGGCCTGCTCATAGCGTCCGCGCAGGGATCTGCCCAGCGCCCAGCGCCGCCGCAGCGCCAGCTTGCCGTGCCCCAGAGGCATTTCCACGCCAGCCCGGACTTCGGGCATGCGTTGCAGCAGGGGCAGGCTCCAGCCCGGCGCCAGTACGTCGATGGCGGTTTCCGGCTGGCGCGCTTTCAGCGTCCGGAACAGGCTCTGGGCCATGACCATATCGCCCACCCAGGAGGGGCCAACCACGAGTATTGCAGGATGCAAGTTTGTCTCGATTCCGGTGCCGGGTCTGCTGAATTCAGTCGATAAGCAGGTAGTGGGTGCTGCAGTAGGGGCACACCGCCTCACCGCTGTTTGCGATGGGCAGATAGACCCGGGGATGCAGGCTCCAGACCTCCTCTTCCGGCAGAGGGCAGCTCAGGGGCAACTGCTCGCGGCTGACCTTGACGACGCTGGCCCGGGTTTGCTGTGCGGCTTCGGCGCTCATGATTTGTCTCCGTTTACATAGGTCAGCCAGCCATGATGTACTGGCGAACGACCGTGTACGACATCGAAATACTTCTTTTGCAAATGTTCGGTAATGGGCCCGCGGCCACCGTTACCGATGCTGCGGTTGTCCACTTCACGAATCGGCGTGACTTCCGCTGCCGAGCCGGTGAAGAAGGCCTCATCGGCGATGTAAACCTCGTCACGGGTGATACGCTTTTCCACCACCTGCAGATCCGATTCATCCGCCAGCTGCATGATGGTGCGGCGGGTGATGCCGTCCAGGGCGGAAGACAGATCCGGCGTATAGAGCACCCCGTCACGCACGATGAAGATGTTTTCCCCCGAACCTTCCATGACGAAGCCCTGGCTGTCGAGGAGCAACGCTTCGTCATAGCCGTTGTCCAGAGCCTCCTGCAGCGCCAGCATGGAATTGATGTAATTGCCGTTGGCCTTGGCGCGGCACATGGTGATGTTCACATGATGGCGGGTGAAGGACGAAACCCGGACACGGATGCCTTTTTCCATGGCTTCCTCGCCCAGATAGGCGCCCCAGGTCCAGGCTGCGACAATGGCGTGGACTTGCAGGTTGTCGGCGCGCAGCCCCATGCCTTCCGAGCCATAGAAGCACATGGGGCGCAGGTAGGCGGAATCCAGATGGTTCTCGGCCACCGCCGCAATCTGCGCCCGGTTCAGGGTTTCCCGGTTCCAGGGGATATCCATGCGCAGAATATGCGCGGACTGAAACAGGCGTTCGGTATGATCCTGCAGACGGAAAATGGCCGGCCCCTTGTCCGTATGGTAGGCGCGCACGCCTTCGAACACACCCATGCCGTAATGCATGGTGTGGGTGAGCACATGCACCTGGGCCTCGCGCCAGGGTATCATCTCACCGTCCATCCAGATCAGGCCGTCTCGGTCTGCCATTGTCTGCATCTTCAATCTCCAGTCGTCATTCGGACGCCTCTAAGGAATCTCTGATCGAGTCATCATCCCGGCACTGGCCAGGATCCACTGTTCTGTGATTGGCCGAATCATGCAGAAGCGCCCATGATTTGCCGCCAGGCCTGCTGCACCAGTTGCCGCTCCTGCCGCAATGTTTCCCTGTCCACCAGCCCGGTCTGTTCCTGCAGCGCCAGGCGATGGTAGACATCACGGAAACGCTGGTAGGCGAGAACCAGAGACTCGCCCTGGGAAGCAGGGATCAGCCCCGCGTCCACCAGCGCTTCCAGCAAGCGGATATTGTCGGTCCAGGCAGCCAGCGCCGGCACTTCCCGCGCCCACCTCAGAACAGCATATTGAACCATAAACTCGATATCAGTGATACCGCCTTTCCCCTGCTTGATATCAAATTTTTCTACGCTGCTTTTGTCCAGATTCTGGCGCATTTTTTCCCGCATTTCCCGCACTTCCCGGCGCAGCGTTTCCCCATCACGTTGTTGTCCCAGCACCTGGGAGCGCACGCGCCCGAATTTTTCCGCCAGGGCGGTATCCCCGGCCACGACACGCGCCCGCACCAGGGCCTGATGTTCCCAGGCCCAGGCCTGATTCAATTGATATTTTTCGAAACCGCTCAAAGAGCCGACCAGCAGGCCGGAGTTTCCATTCGGCCGCAGGCGCATGTCCACCTCATAGAGAACCCCCGAGGGGGTGCGGGTATTGAGCAGATGCACCATGCGCTGCCCCAGACGTGCATAGAACACATCATTGGCTACGGATTTGGGGCCGTCGGTCACGGCAGTCTGGGGATAGTCCGCATGGAGAAACACCAGATCCAGATCGGAACCATAGCCCAGCTCCAGCCCGCCGAGCTTGCCATAGCCCAGCACGGCAAAGCCCTTGCCTTCCACTCCTGCGGGACGCCCATGGCGCTCCAGCAGGTAGTCCCAGGCAAGCTGCAATACATGCTCCAGCACCACTTCTGCAATTTCCGTCAGATAGTCGCTGACCACCATCAGGGGGATGGCGCCGGTGATGTCCGCCGCCGCAGTGCGCAGGCGATTGCCCGCCGCAAACTGGCGCAGACGCTCCATTTGCTGCTCCAGGTCATGGGGATCGATCCTGGCGAGCAGGGTCTTCAATTCACTATTCAGCTCTTCCCGGCGCAGGGGTGCGTACAGCTGGCCCGGATCGAGAAGCTCGTCCAGAAGCACCGGATAGCGTACCAGGCGGCCGATGACCCAGCGGCTTTCGCTGCCCAGACGCACCAGCTGTTGCAGCACCTGGGGGTTTTCCAGCAGCAGATCCAGATAGGCGGTGCGGCGCACAATGGCCTGCAGCAACTCCAGCAGGCGCTCCAGGGTCAGACAGGGTTGGACAACCCGGGCGATATCCTCAAGCAGCTGCGGCATGAGCTGATCCAGCTTCTGTCTGGCCGACTCCGACAGGGTACGACAGGCAGGGCTCTGCCGGAAAGCCCGCAGCTGGCGGATGACATCCTCGGCCGCATCAAAACCCGCCTCCGACAGCAGCGCCGCAGCCTGGTCTTCATTATCAATCCGCCAGGCTTTTTCCAGGGGATGCTGCTGGTCGTCAGCATCGGCGAAGACCTGGGAAAAATGCCGCTCCACCTGCTGGCGGTGGGCATCGAGCGCCGGCAGGAACTCTTCCCAGGAGGCATATCCCATGCTTCGCGCCAGGCGCTGTCTTCCATCCGCATCCGCATCCGCAGGTAGGAGATGGGTCTGTTCATCTTTCCAGGCCTGCAGGCGGTTCTCCGTCAGGCGCAGAAACTCATAGGCCCGGGTGAGCCGGGAAACCACCTCTTCCTCCATCAGCTGCTTTTGCTGCAGTTGCTGCAACACCTGCAAAATCGGGCGGATTTGCAGATCCCGGTCCCGGCCACCATAGACCAATTGGAAGGCCTGGCCGATGAACTCGATTTCCCGGATCCCACCCTGGCCGAGCTTGATGTTTGCATCCATGCCCCGGTGGTGCATTTCCGCCTGAATGCGGCGCTTCATGTCACGGATGGCGTCGATGGAGCCAAAATCGATGTAGCGGCGGTACACGAAGGGTCGCAATATACCCAGCAGTTGCTCCTGGTACACGCCCTCCCCGGTGATGGCCCGGGCCTTGATCATGGCGTAGCGCTCCCATTCGCGGGCCTGGGAAGCATAATAGGTTTCCATGGCGTTGAAGCTCAAAGCCAGGGGGCCCGCCTCACCAAAAGGGCGCAGGCGCATGTCCACGCGGAATACGAAGCCATCTTCCGTCTGCTTGCCCAGGGCATTGATCAGCTGCCGTCCCAGGCGGGTGAAGAACTGCTCGTTGCTCAGGGGGCGGCGGCCATCGGTTTCCCCGTGGGCGGGGAAGGTGAAGATGAGGTCGATATCCGAGGACAGGTTGAGCTCTCTGGCGCCGAGCTTGCCCATGCCCAGCACCACCATGGTCTGTTCCTGTCCCGCGCCATCCCGGGGCATGCCCCATTGCTGCACCGCCCAGGCCGTCAGGCGCTCCAGGCTCTGGCGGATGCATACATCCGCCAGCTCCGAAAGGTCTTCCAGGGTTTCGCTCAGGGGGGCCTTGCCCGTGATGTCCCGCCAGATAATACGCAGCATCTGGCGGCGGCGAAAATAGCGCAGCGCAGGAAGCAGGGTGGCTTCATCGGCAACGCCCTGCAGTCCGGTTTGCAGCTGCGCGGCCATATCCCCGGCCTGCAGCGGATAATCCAGAGCGCCGCCTTGCGCCAGATCCAGCAGCAGATCCGGGTAGCGCAGACAAGTCTGGGCGACATAATCACTGGCCGCCCATACCTGCCGTTGATCACGGGTGAAATCTTCTGTTGCGAGCATTTCCGCCTGGGGGCATGCCGACCATTGCGCCAGCAGCTCTCCCAGGCGATCCGCCGCGGGCATCAATCCGTACCGGCCGCCTGGGTGGCGAACTTGCGCAACGCGCCGGTCATTTTCTCTATCAGCATGTTTTTGTCCGTAATGCCGTGGCGGACAGCGATCCAGGCGGGGTCATTCCAGCCGATATTGACCTTTCCCCCGGCATCTTCCCACACGATATATTTCATGGGCAGGTCGATGGCCGTGGATGGCTGGCTCTGCATCAGCAGGGAACCGGCCTTGGGCTTGCCGAAAATCAGCAGCTCTACGGGTTTGAGGTCAATATCGACACCCTTGGCAGCCTTGCCGTGATTGACCCGGGCAACGACGTTAAAGCCTGCGTCTGCGACGATTTTTTCCAGGCGATCCACGGTTTCGGCAACGCCATGACTGCTGCTCATGACCACCAGTCCCTGAGCCGCCTGGGCAGGCGACATGAGCAATATACCAAGTACGAATAACAATTTTTTCATGCGGGTTTTCTCCTTGTGGGCGCAATTTTCGGATCGGAGGCCTGATACCGGCCAAATGCTAACTCTGGCACAGCAGCGATTGGCTTATTGGGTATAATACATACCCATTATGCACCAGATTTCTCACTGTTGAACAATTTTCCACGTTCATTACCATGATGTTTTGCGGCTTTTACCCCTACAGGTTCCATTATCCGCCATACCTGAGCAAACCACAGGTCGCCCGGAAGAAAAAACGCCGCCATGCATCCTTATATCATAGCCAACGACAAGGAAGAACCCGGGTCATGAGCCGCTGCCCATCATTCATCCTGCTTCTGCTGGCTATAGCCATGCCCGCCGGCAACAGCCTTGCCGCGGCAGCACCGGATCCTCAACCCACTCCAGCAACCGAGCTGACCCTGGGCGTGTTTTCCTACTTCTCCCCGGCGGAGGCCAACGTACGTTACCAGCCGTTGGCGGATTACCTGAATTCGCGCCTGACAAGCTTCAAAATCAAGCTGAAAGTAATGAACCTGCATGAAATCGACGATGCCCTGGCGAGCAGGGATCTGGATTTCATCATCACCAACCCCGGGCATTATATTCTTCTGCGCGAGCGCTACAACCTGAAGGGCGCCCTGGCCACCATCGTACGCAAGACCGGGGAAGGGCAGTCTACCCAGCAAACCGGGGGCGTCATCTTTACCCGGCAGAAGCGGACGGACATCTCCCGGCTTGAAGACCTGGAGGGAAAATGGATTGCCGTGGCCGGCACCAAGCATTTGGGCGGCTATCAGGCGCAGGCCTATGAGTTGCTTCAGGCAGGCATCCTGCTGCCCCAGGATGCGCACCTGATCGAAACCGGAGAGTATGACGCGGTCATCGACGCCGTTATATCAGAAAACGTGGACGCCGGCTTCGTTCCCGCCGGGGTACTGGAGGACGCCTGGATGTCCGGGGAGCATTCCCTGGATGTCGTCAAGACGATCAACACCAGCAAACCACCGGGTTTTCCCTATATGGTTTCCACCCGGCTCTATCCCCAGTGGCCGGTATTTGCGTTGCCACATGTGGAACAGGAGTTCATTGACGCCTTCCTGGCGGGCCTGGCGACCCTGAAGCCCGGCCATCCCGCTGCCCAGGCAGCAAATATCGCCGGCTTTTCCCCCCCGGCCGATTATCATTCGGTGGAAAATATCATTCAGGCGCTGGAGCTGCCGCCGTATGATGTCGCCCCCATCATCACCTTGCCGGACATCTGGGAGCAACACAAGCTTACCGGCAGCATCCTGCTGCTGGCCACCCTGGTCATCCTGGTGCTGCTGCATTTGCTCATCACCCGCAACCGGCAGCTGCATACCCAGCGCCTTCTGGCGGAAGATTCGGCAAGTCATTTCGAGCAAATTATTCATGCCGCCCAGGCTGGCACCTGGAAATGGAACATCAAAACGGGCAACGCCATTTTCAATGACCGCTGGGCGGAAATCATTGGCTACACCCTGGCCGAACTGTCCCCCATCAGCATCGACACCTGGGTTCAGCTGACCCACCCGGATGATTTCGAAGCGGCGCAAAAACTCGTACAGCAACATTTCCGTGGGGAAACAGAGTATTTCGAATGCAGCTTTCGCATGCGACACAAGGACGGGCATTGGGTATGGATACAATCCCGGGGCAAGGTGACCAACTGGGAGGCCGACGGCACACCGTTGTGGATGTTCGGTACGCACATGGACATCACCGAACGCAAGGAAGCTTCTCTGGCCCTCCAGGCAAGTCAGGCCAAGTATCAACAGCTTGTTGACAACGTCGGCGAAAAATTCATCATCTACAGCCACCGCGGTCTGGCCGGGGAACTTACCTATGTGAGTGACGGGGTGACCAGCATCTTTGGCCTGGCCAAGGAAGAAGCTCTCGGCAGGAGCTGGTTCGAGCTAGTGAACTGGCTTCCCCAGGATGTGGAAAAGGCCAATGCCTATATGAAGCAACGCATGGATGACAAGGCGACTTTCATGCAGTTTGAAATGCACTTTGTCCTCCCTTCCGGCAGCAAGCACACCGTGCGCATTTCCTCTCACCCGGTATGGGACGCCAGGGGAAACATCATTTCCATCGACGGCATCGCCGAGGACATTACCGAACAAACGCGCTCACAGGAAAGAGCCCGCATGGCGGCCACGGTTTTTGCACACTCCCAGGAGTCCATCATCATCACCGACACGGATGCATTGATCATCGACTGCAATCCGGCCTCCGGCAGATTGACCGGCTACAGCCGTGAAGAGCTCATCGGGCGCAACCCCCGGCTGTTCGCCTCCGGCACCCATACCGCCGGCTATTACAAGCACCTGTGGCAAACCCTGTCTTCCGGACGGGTCTGGCAGGGAGCATTCCGCAATCTGCGCAAGAATGGTACGCCCTACTGGATAGAAGCCTCCATTTCCCCCATCAAGGATCACGACGGAAATATTACCCAGTATGTGGCCGTCTCCAGGGACATTACCCGCAGGAAACAGCAGCTGGGCGCCCTTCGCCAGGCCAAGCGCGAAGCCCAGGCCGCAAACAACGCCAAATCAGAATTCGTCGCTAACATCAGCCATGAAATCCGCACCCCCATGAACGCCATTCTGGGCTTTACCGATCTCTGCCTGGAAGGCGACCTTGCCCCCAAGCAAAGAAAGTATCTGAGAAATGTAAAGGAATCGGCACACACCATGCTCAGCCTGATCAACGAGATTCTGGATTTCTCCAAGATCGAGGCAGGCAAGCTGGTTGTCGAGTCCATCCCCTTTGATCTGGAAAAGGAATTGGCCGCCATCACCTCCATGACCCGGCAGCTGATCCATACCAAGGAAGTCGAGCTGCAACTCGTTCACACGCCCGGTGGGTCGAGCATCCTCCTTGGAGATCCCCTGCGGCTGAAACAGATCCTGACCAACCTCACCAGCAACGCCGTCAAGTTCACCAACCGGGGGATAATCCGCATTTCCGTGACAGAACTGAAGCGTGAAGCCAGCAGCATCGAGCTGGAATTTTCCGTCTGCGATACCGGCATCGGCATGAGCGGAGATAAACTTGACAGCATATTTCAGCCTTTTTCCCAGGCCGACAGCAGCACCACCAGGAAATTCGGCGGCACCGGACTCGGACTGACAATCTCATCACAACTGATAGAAAACATGGGGGGCAAAATCAAGGTCAAGAGCGAACCTGGTATTGGCAGTACCTTTTATTTTCGCCTCAGCTTTCCCCTGCTCGGGGAAGAAGAACTCGCTGAAAAGCCCGAAGGCGCCCTGCAGCAACCCTTCAAACAGCTGCAAAATACCCGGGTGTTACTGGTGGAAGACAATGAAATCAACCGTGAGCTTGCCACAGAAGTACTGGAGCGCCATCGCTTGCTTGTAGATACTGCCGGCGATGGCAAGGAGGCGTTGGTGAAATTGGAACAGAACCAGTATGACCTGCTGCTGATGGACATACAAATGCCCATCATGGATGGCTACGAGGCAACCTGGGCAATTCGCAACCAGCTCAAACTGGGGAAGCTACCCATCATCGCCCTGACTGCCAGCACTTCTTCCTCCGTTCGGGAAAAGTGCATGCGCGCCGGCATGGACGACTACATATCCAAACCTATCGATATCCACGAACTGATGGGGAAAATCGACAAGATCATCAGCCCCATCTCGCAGAAAATCACAGCCAGTCAAACGCTCACGCCTTTTGGCCGTCCCCAGATGCCCAAGCCCTTCCCGCCACTTCCGGGCGTTGACACGGTTCAGGCCATGCAAAGACTGACGCTGGATAAAGACGACTACACCAGACTACTCAAGAAATTTGCGGCCAGCCACCGCCAGGACACCAAGCTACTCACTGACCTGATAGGGGAAGAAAAATGGGAGGATGCCTGCCGCCTGGCACATACCCTGAAAGGACTGTCCAGCACCATTGGCGCAACCGGACTGTCTCATATGGCAGCCCGGCTCGAACAGCAGTGCAAGACACCACCCACTTCCCGCAGATCGCCGGAAGACGGCAATACCTCGAACGCCACTCCCGACGATTTGAACGCCTTGCTGGATGAAGCCGGCAAGGCGCTGAAGGAAATCACCCAGCATATAGACAAGCTACAGGAAAGCACTGCTCCGACTGCCCCCGGCCAGCCGGAACAAACACCGGATCTGGAACAACGCCTGAGTTCCCTGCTGAAACTTGCAGAACAGTACAATGTCTCCGCCCTGGCCGAAGCCAATGCCCTGCTTGCGCTGACAACAGAAAGCACCATTCTCGGCGAGTTACAGAATATTCGGGACGACCTGGAAAATTTTGATTTTGATGCGGCCGCTGCCGGCCTCAAAACCCTATTGGTACACATATGAGCACTGTAACAAAATCCGCCGATATCCTGATTGTTGACGACAACCCCGACATGATTCACTTGCTGAGCAAACTGCTTACGGACAGAGGGCATCACGTTCGAGCAACGAAAGACAGTGAACTGGCGCTGAAAGTCGCACAATCCACTCCCCCGGAACTATTCTTGCTGGACATCAGCATGCCCGGCATGGACGGATACGAACTCTGCACCGAGCTGAAGAAGCTGGAGACCCTGCAGGACATACCGGTAATTTTCGTAACCGGCCACGAACAGGAAGAGCACAAGATAAAGGCTTTTGACGCGGGCGGCGTGGACTACATCTGCAAGCCCATTCACGCGGAAGAACTGATGTCACGGGTCAACAGCCATGTAGAACTGTACCGCCTGCGGCAACACCTGCAGCTGCAGGTAGAGGAAAAAACCAGGGAGCTGGCAGAAACCCTGACCGCCTTGCGCGTGCTCATGACTCAGCAGCAGCAGGACAGCAAGGAAACCGAAAAAAACATATTGAACAACATCAACAGCCTGGTGATTCCCTACGCAGAACGGCTGCGGAAAACCCCCCTGAACGAAAACCAGCAGAATATCGTGGACATGCTCATCGCCAACCTGAAACAGGTATCGGATTCACTGATCGACAACCACGATTTGCTGCAAATGAAGCTCACCCGCGTGGAAATCCAGGTAGCCAACCTCATCAAGGAAGGCAAACAAACCAAGGAGATCGCATCCCTGCTCAACCTCTCCGACCTGACCATATCCACCCACCGGAAAAACATCCGCAAGAAGCTGAACATCCGGGATCGCAAGCTTTCCCTGAACGCCTATCTATCCTCACTCTGAAGGGCATTAGGGCACCCCTTTAATTCTCCATGTGTAAGGTTTAAGCCTTACGCATGGAGAATTAAAGGCCCTTTCAGCGTCCCCCCAAAAGCGCCAGAACAAGGCGAAGATCGCTGCTCCACATCCAGCATGGGTATTTTTCCTACCCGAAAAAACGCTGCCCAGTCCTCATTACCTCTAGCATCAATCCACCGCATAATCAATGCTCCAAACATTCGGGAAGTCCCGATCAAGTTTGGGCGAAACAGGTTGTGATTGAAACGGCGCTGATCGCTGCCAACAGCAAAATTCCTGGCCAGGTTTTTGGTGCAGTGAATTGCAGGATGCGGCCTCACGGCTTGATCAGTCTTCCTTCACCGCCATCAAATGATGCGCGTGAATAGCGCCAACTGAAGCCAGGAGTGCAACATATGCTAACAACTGCGGCTCTTTCCGTCGATGCAGCGTCTGCACCGGGAAACCCGGACAGCTTCAGTACGCAATTGAAGCTGATACACGAACGCATCCAGAGACAACACCCTATCGTCTCCTGTATCGAAGTCGCATTGCACCAGGCGCCCGGCAGCACCCCGAAAACCTACTCTACTTTTTCAAAGCACAACACACACAATGACTTCCAGGGACAAGCGGTTGGGCAGAAATTCCGGGGAGCCCATGATCTTGGCCGAACCAGACGCCATGAAGCGCCTGACTTCATGATCGATTCCGGCACCCAATCCGCTTTACGCGTACCCTTTACGGTTGATGAGCAACTGTGGGGATTTGTTTTTTTCACGGCACAGAACAAACATGGCTTCACCCCCCGAATCATCAAACAGATGCATGTCTATACGCGGGTGATTACACAGCTTGTCACCAGCGAACACCGCTCTGCAGAAAGCCTGGATTCCACCATATCCGCCATCCTGCGCCTGAACAAGGTAAGCAATTCCGAGTCTCCTGATCATCTCAAGCGGGTCGCACACTATTCCCGCCTGATTGCAGAAAACTGCGCCACCACCTACTCCCTGTCCAGGCAATGGATCGAACACCTGTTCCTGTTCGCCCCCCTGCATGATATCGGCAAGATATTCGTGCCGGAGGAGTTGCTGGCAAAACCCGGGCCACTTTCGCCGAAGGAGTTTGCACAGATGAAAACCCACACCCTGAAAGGGCGGGAAATCATCGACCACATGATCGACAGTTTCGGCTACCAGGAAGACATCCATCACACAGGCATGCTCCGAAACATCATTGCCCTGCACCACGAGTCCATTGACGGCAGTGGCTACCCTTTCGGGCTCAAAGACCATGAAATACCCCTGGAGGCGAGAATCGTGGCGGCAGCCGATGTACTGGATGCGTTGATGACAAAGCGGCCCTACAAGGACGCCTGGTCCGTGGACAAAAGCATACGGAAATTGTGCAAGCTGGCAGGGAACAGGCTGGACCCGGAGTTTGTCGAGATCCTGGCATCCAGCAGGGAAGAGTTGCTAGAAATCCGCGCCGCCTGTGGCACCCGAATGCCTGCTGAACCAGGAAAACGAGGAAACCGGTTGTCGACATGAAAGACCTGCCCTCCAATCCGGTCATACTCTCTTTCAGAGGCATAGAAGGGCTGGGCCGAAAAAGCCTGGCGTTCCTTTTTTCCGCCCAGAAAACGACCAGATATGAAATCGTTGACGAGCACCCGGATGCCATAAAGATCATTGACATAGATGACCACCTCGGGAAAGCCGCCTGGGAAGACCTGCAAGCTTCCGGCGGGGGACAACCCGGAGCCCCTGTTGTCATTGTGGGCCGTGAGCCCCTGGACGTGGTAAACGGCATCTCCCTGCAAAAGCCCTTTCTCCCCAGACAGTTGCTGGCCGCAGTTGAGTCCCTTGCGGCAGAGATCAGAAACCAGATGGCGCCCCCCCCGGGCGATACCGGAACGCCTGCAGGAGAAGAGCCAGCCCCATCCGCCGCCAAAAAAACCCTGTCACCCGGCATCACTTCCGCTACAAACAAACGGGAAGCCCTCACCCATATCGGCACCACGCCAGATGTGGATCTGGACGATCCTAATGCTGTTGCCGAGGTGCAATATGACCCCGGGCAGTTTCTTGTACAGCGCATGCTCGAGCTCATCGAGCTGGCGGCGAAGGAGAAAAAGTATATCCATGTCGGCTGCTGTGGCGTGGTGTTTTATATTGACCCCCATCAGCACTGCATCCGCACCCTGGTGAAAGAAAGAAACCTCCGGACATTCGGTGCCCTTCCTCTGGATTACGACACCTTTGTGTACCACAAGGAAGCAAGGCTGCCCGTGGAAATCGAATCTCTGGGATTCAGCTTCCCCAATGAAGATTTTGTCTGGCGCATGATACTGGCCAGCTCCCGGGGACGGCTTCCCAAAAACACCGACCTGGATCAACGCTATCTTCTGCAGCCCTGGCCAAACCTTGCCCAGTTGCTGTTGTTTCCCCATGTCATGCAGGTCTCGGCCGCCTGGGCTGCCTCACCGAAGTCCATTCGGGAAATGGCCGGGGAGCTGGACATACCCCAGCGATACATCTTTACCTTCTTTGCTGCAGCGAACACCATGGGCTACTTGCAGTCGGCAGGTGCAACCGATGACCAGGCACCACAACCCACCCGCAAGACAAAAGCCGAAGGCAGGGGACTGCTTTCCCGCTTGCTGAAAACCCGTTGACAGCTGCATATGCCCCATCTGAAGAGAATGGACAGCAACACCTACCCCACACCTATCCTACTGTTTTTATATAACTTATCCATTCTATTAGGTAATTTTAATACCCAAAATACCGTCAGCCGTTCCTTATTACTTTGTGCATAGATTCACAGCATAATTTGTATCAGGTGAACTGGATCACAAACATATTTTCATTTGATCTGAACCGCTCTCGCCTGAGGATCGCCGCCATTGCAAACAAAGCATGGCCTTCCACAAGCCACCGGTTCCATGTACTTACAGGAAACAGCAAATGTCTGAAAACCATACCACTGGAAAAACCAAACTGGCGTACGCCCTGATGACCATATTCATCACCAGCCTTTCCAGCACCCCCCATGCCGAAGCAGATGCTTTCGACAGGGCCGTCAACAAGGCGGGCAAGCAACGCATGATTACCCAGCGGGTGCTGAAAGACTATGCAATGGTCGGCATGAATATGGAAGTGGGCAACCCTGCCAAAGACCTCAAGGCCCTCGTCGTCCAGTTTGATAGCAGCCTCAAGGATCTGCAGTCGCTGTCCATGAGCGAGGAAGTAGCCAAAAGCCTTGGCGAAATCGAAAAACTGTGGACGCCGATCAAAACCACGCTGCAGGCCCCCCCGGTAAAAGAAAAGGTTGGCGAGCTACAAAAAGACCTGGACCGGCTTCTCGAGGCCTGTGACGAAAATACCCACCTGATCGCCCGGGAAGCCAACAACCAAACCGGCGGCATCGTGGACACCGCGGGAAGGCAGCGCATGCTGTCCCAGCGCATGGCGGCCCTCTATATGCTGAAAGCCTGGAAAATCGAAGACCCCCGCTTCCAGGAAAAGCTCACCAAATCCATGGAAGAGTTTTCTACCGCCCACAAGCTTCTTGAAGCATCTCCTCTTACCACAGAGGATATTCGCACCAAGCTGGCCCGCGTGAAAAAAGCGTATGCCTGGTTCGAAATGATGGGCAATTCCAAATCAAACAGAGTCATCCCCTCCCTTATCAACAAGTCTGCAAAAAGCATTCTTGCCGATATGGATGAAGTGACCACCTTATACACGCAAATCAACGAGTAATTTGCATTGCAGGAACTTGGAGATCGAACAATGAATATTTTATCAAAAACAATATCCGCTCTTTTTCTGGCAACAGCATTCCTTATGTTCGGCAGTACAGTCCACGCCGAAGATGCAAATGCCGACGGCAACAACCTCGCGCAACTCATCGATATCGCTGGCAAGCAGCGCATGCTGTCGCAGAAAATCGCCAAGGCATATTTTTTCTACGGACAAGGCATCCGTCCGGAGAAAACCCGCAAGCAGCTATTTGACAGCATCAAGGAATTCAACGGCAACTACGCGCTTCTGAAAAAGAAAGTCAAGATTCAGGGCGTACAGGACATGCTGGTATATATCGACATGGCCAAGACCGAGCTGGCACAGCTCGCCAGAGAGCCGTACAGCAAGGAAAACGCCTCCCTGGTCATGGATTACAGCGAAACCATGCTGGAAGGCAGCCAGGATATCGTCACCCGGCTGGAAAACCTTTCCAAGCTGAAAAAAGAGGCCATCGTGGATCTTTCCGGCCGCCAGCGCATGCTCGCCCAGCGCATCGCCAAATACTATATCGCCTATCAGGCCGGTTTTCGGGATCACAATACCGTCGAACAGCTGAAAACCGCCGTGACGGAATTTGAAACAGCCCACACCACGCTGAGTAAGGCAAAACGCAATACGATCCAGATCAAAGCAGAACTGGCCAAGGTGGAAAAACTGTGGAACGTAGTAGCCAGATTCTACAAAGATGTGGAAAGAGGTGGTCTACCCGTTATCGTCCTTGCTACTACAGACAACATCATGGAAAGCATGGATCGGATCACCCATCAGTATGTAGCGGCACTGGGTTCATAAACCCGGCGCAGGCATTTTCCCTGAAAAGGAGAACATGACATGAAAAACACCATCCTCACCGCAATGATCTTTGGGATCATCCAGATCAACGTCCATGCAACCATTTCCTCTGGCCAGGCTTCCAGCCTGAAGATGGTGAATGAGGATCTGGTACTGGATCAATCACTGGCCATCGAATGGGCGAGGGATGCCAAACTGGCAAAGACCATGTGTGATACCGGGCACCCTTTATGGCAAAGCTTCAAGCCGGAAACCGTTGCCTTGGGCACTGACCGCAGCCGTGCGGATATCTGCCTGCAGGACGGCATGATGAACTGGTACGAAGCCAGCGCCTGGATCTCCCATCTGAACAAACATGCATTTCTGGGATACAGCGACTGGCGCCTTCCCCACACCAGACAAAGTGATACCACCTGCTCCCATCGCTTCGAGAGCGAGCTTTCACAGGAATACTTTACCTTTGGCTCTGGCTGCAAAAACAGCGAACTGAGCCACCTTTTCCATTCATCCCTGGGCAACCCGGCCAACAGGGGGCGGGAATGCAAGCAGGACTGCCTGACCAATCCCGGGCCTTTCCGGAATGTATCTGATTCCATGTACTGGTCAGGAACGGAAATCTCTTTTGACTCTTCCCTGGTTGGTGTTTTTGATATCGGCAGCGACTGGCAGGATGCAGAAAACAAAACTTCGGATCTTCTGCATGTATGGCCTGTACGCTCACTGAACTGACCCGGCATTACAGCCTGCCAGACAAAAAGCCCCTGCCTTGAAACAAGGCAGGGGCTTTTCTTTATCGCCGGGTTTGACCCCGTCCAGCGGACGCCGGTATTTACATCATACCGCCCATGCCGCCCATACCACCCATGCCACCCATATCAGGCATGGCCGCCGCACCGGCATCATCCTTGGGCTCTTCCGCCACCATACACTCGGTGGTGATCATCAGGCCGGCAACAGAGGCTGCGTTTTGCAATGCGCTGCGAGCCACCTTGGTGGGGTCGAGAATACCCATTTCCACCATATCACCGTACTCGCCATTGGCCGCATTGTAACCGTAGTTTCCTTCCCCATTGGCGACTTCATTCTGCACTACGGAAGGCTCGCCACCGGCATTGGCCACGATCTGACGCAGAGGCTCTTCCATTGCACGGCGAGTCAGGGTGATACCCACGTTCTGGTCTTCGTTGTCGCCGGTCAGGCCGACAATAGCGCGCTCGGCACGAATCAATGCAACACCACCACCGGGCACGATACCTTCTTCAACCGCCGCACGGGTAGCGTGCAGGGCGTCTTCAACACGGGCTTTCTTTTCTTTCATTTCCACTTCCGTGGCTGCGCCAACCTTGATTACCGCAACACCACCGGACAACTTGGCCAGACGCTCTTGCAGTTTTTCACGGTCGTAGTCTGAAGAGGTCTCTTCCGCCTGGGCGCGAATCTGCTCACAGCGGGCCTTGATGTCGTCAGCACTGCCAGCACCGTCGATAATGGTAGTCTCTTCCTTGGTAATGCTGATTTTCTTGGCCGTACCCAGATCGTCCAGGGTCACTTTTTCCAGGGCCAGGCCGACTTCTTCGGAAATCACAGTGCCGCCAGTGAGGATGGCAACATCCTGCAGCATGGCCTTGCGACGATCACCAAAGCCTGGAGCCTTCACCGCAGCCACTTTGACGATGCCACGCATGGTGTTGACCACCAGGGTCGCCAGCGCTTCGCCTTCCACGTCTTCTGCAACAATCAGCAGGGGACGTCCGGATTTGGCGACGGCTTCCAGTATCGGCAGCAGATCGCGGATATTAGAGATCTTCTTGTCGTGCAGCAGGATGAACGGGTCTTCCATTTCCACGGACATGCTTTGCTGGTCGTTGATGAAGTAGGGCGACAGATAACCACGGTCAAACTGCATGCCTTCAACCACATCCAGTTCATTGTTCAAGGAAGTGCCTTCTTCAACAGTGATAACACCTTCCTTGCCAACTTTGTCCATGGCATCGGCAATGATGTCACCGATGTTCTTGTCAGAGTTGGCGGAGATGGAACCTACCTGGGCAATGGCCTTGGAGTCGGCACAGGGCTTGGACAGTTCCTTGAGCTGTTCCACAGCAGCTTCCACGGCCTTTTCCATGCCGCGCTTTAGGTCCATTGGGTTCATACCGGCGGCAACAGCCTTGAGGCCTTCACGCACCATGGCCTGAGCCAGAACGGTTGCCGTGGTGGTACCATCACCAGCCACATCAGAGGTCTGGGAAGAAACCTCCTTGACCATTTGTGCGCCCATATTTTCAAACTTGTCGGACAATTCGATTTCCTTGGCCACCGACACGCCATCTTTCGTGATGGTCGGGGCACCAAAGGATTTTTCCAGCACCACATTGCGGCCTTTGGGGCCGAGGGTGACTTTTACGGCATTTGCCAGAACATTTACGCCAGCCAGCATTCGCTGACGGGCTTCTTCACCAAATTTCACTTCTTTTGCAGACATGTTTCCACTTCCTTAAATCTAAAAATTGATCAATACGGGGGATGGGCCTCAACCGGAAAAAACCGGGCGCACAACCCCCTGCCCGGGGCGTAAAGACGCTCAGTCTTCGATGACGCCCATGATGTCTTCTTCGCGCATGACCAGCAGTTCTTCGCCGCCGATCTTGACTTCGGTGCCGGCATATTTGCCAAACAGCACTTTGTCACCCACTTTCACATCCAGAGGACGAACTTCGCCACTGTCGGTGATCTTGCCGTTTCCGGCAGCAATGACTTCACCTTCTATGGGCTTTTCGGTAGCGCTGTCCGGAAGCACAATGCCACCGGGGCTGGTGCGCTCTTCTTCCATGCGGCGGATGACCAATCGATCATGCAATGGACGGATCTTCATAGATAAACTCCTAATATACCTTGGTTTTGTTGCGTTACGATTTGGGGGAGGGGATTAGCACTCCCCCGCAGTGAGTGCTAATAATAGGGGCGAAACCGGGAAAGTCAACCCCAGGGAGTGGAAAATTCCGGCGCCTGGAGTAGTGTGAGCATACATATTTCAATCATCATCCCGGCGATATTCTCCCTGAATGATGTTTACGCGGCGGACTTCCACATCCGGCGCCGGGCCTGAACCCGGGGGGGAGGGTGACAGGGCGCCACTGCGCTTCAACATTGCGATGATAAATTTTCGGCGCAACGGCGGCACCAAGATCAGAAAGCCGATAATATCGGTAATGAACCCGGGGAACAAAAGCATGACTCCGGACATCATCAACAGGGCACCTTCCAGCATTTCCAGGGCCGGCGCCTCTCCCCGGGCCATGGTTTGTTGCACACGCATCAGCACCGATACTCCCTGCATGCGCACCAGGGCGGCACCCAGTATGGCGGTGAAAATACTGATTAAAATCGTACTGAGCGCACCTATCTCGGAACCAACCGAGATCAGGACATACAGCTCCAGCAAGGGTGCGCCAACGAGTACCAGCAGAAAAATAATTCCAGGATTCATCTTGCACACTTTGGGGCAAAACCGTTTAATTCAAGCTTGAAATGAAAAACACACATTCTCCGGTCTCTTCTTCTGACAATTTACTGGTATTGTGCACTTGTCCCGATGGAAATGTTGCACAATCTCTGGCGAAGACGCTGGTCAAAAGAAAACTGGCGGCCTGTGTGAGCATCATCAATGCCATACAGTCTGTCTATTGCTGGCAAGGAAAAATACACCAGGACACGGAGGTCTTGTTACTGATCAAAACCACCACAAACGGCTGGGCCGCACTGGAGCAGGCTCTCCTGGAACTGCATCCTTACGATGTACCGGAAATCATCGCCATGCCCATAGTGGCTGGCAGCAAAGACTACCTGAGCTGGGTAGGGGAAAACGTATGTATCGATTGATCTTGTTGTCTTTGTTCCTTTTTCTGTCTGCTTCCCTGGTTGCGGAAGAAGAGCTGCTCAGGCCCGAGCAGGCATTCAAAATGTCTGCCGAGGCCGAGGGCGACAAGATCCTGGTGCGCTGGAGCATCGAAGACGGCTACTACCTGTACCGCAACAAATTCCGCTTCAAGACCAACGACGAAAACATTTCCCTGGGCAGCCCGGAACTGCCGCCCGGAAAGATCAAGAAAGACCCTTTCTTCGGCGACATTGAAATATTGCGCCAGCAGGCGGAAATCACCCTGCCTTTTCGCGTCACTGGCGCCGCCCCCAAGACCCTGGAGCTGGAGACCCGCTCCCAGGGCTGTGCAGACGTCGGCATTTGCTATCCACCCCAAACCCAGAAAGTGGTCATTCCCCTGAACATCCAGGCCGCAGCACCCCCTCCACCGGTGGCCCCGGCTGCGGCAATTCCCGCGGCCCAGTCCAGCCCGGCAGGTGCCGCCAGCCCCTCGCCCCTGGATGTCCTGGGCGCACTGGGAGATGATCTGGGCTTTGGCGAAGACGATATCCTCGCTCCAGACGAGGCCTACAAACCCTTTGTCGAAACAAAAGACGGCAAAACCCTCGATGTCCACTGGGAAATCGCCGACGGCACCTATTTATATGCAGACAAGGTCAGCGTCAGCCTGGATGGGACAGACGTCGCCCTGGGAGAAGTGCGGTTTCCCCCGGCCAAGATCAAGCCCGATTCCGTCCGGCCGGACGGCAGCTTCGGCGATATTTCCGTGTTCGAAGGCAGCCTGGATCTGAGTATTCCCCTGCTGCGTGAAAACACCAATGCAGGCGAAGTCACAGTCACCCTGAAATACCAGGGCTGCGCCGAGCGGGGCATCTGCTACCCGCCACAGAAAAAGGAATTCAAGATCCTGCTGCCAGCGGTTGCGCAAGACGATCTGACGACAGCCGATGGCGCTCCCGACAAAATTGCTGCACCCATGTCAGCACCCGCTGCACCTGCGGTAGAGCAGTCCGAACAAGATCAGATCGCCTCCATGCTCGGCAACGCCAGCACCTGGCTGATCATGCTGACCTTCTTCGGCATCGGCCTGCTGCTTGCCTTTACTCCCTGCGTCTTTCCCATGATTCCCATCCTCTCGGGCATCATCGCCGGACAGGGCCCCGGCATCACCACCCGCAAGGCATTTACCCTGTCTGTGGTTTATGTTTTGGCCATGGCAGTCACCTACACCATTGTCGGCGTGCTGGCCGGGATATTTGGTGCCAGCCTGAATCTTACAGCAGCGTTCCAGAATCCCTGGATACTCAGCGCCTTTGCCCTGCTGTTCGTACTGCTGTCCCTGTCCATGTTCGGCTTCTATGAGCTGCAGCTGCCCGCCAGCTGGCAGAGCAAGCTAAGCGAAATCAGCAACAGGCAAAGCGGCGGAGACCTGAGCGGCGTGGCGGTGATGGGGCTGCTTTCCGCCCTCATCGTCGGGCCCTGCGTCGCGCCACCCCTGGCTGGCGCGCTGATTTACATCGGCCAGACCGGTGACGCCCTGCTCGGCGGCGCAGCGCTGTTCGCCATGGCCATGGGCATGGGCGCACCACTCATCGCCATCGGCACCTCCGCTGGCAAGCTGCTGCCCAAGGCGGGCGGTTGGATGGATGCGGTGAAGGGCGTGTTCGGCGTCATGATGCTGGGCCTGGCCATCACCATGCTGGAGCGCTTCCTGCCGGAAGTCATCACCATGGGCCTGTGGGGCGTGTTATTCATCGTCTCGGCCATCTACATGGGCGCACTGCAACAACTGAGCGTGGAAGCCAGCGGTTGGAGCAAGCTGTGGAAAGGCCTGGGCGTGGTGCTGCTGATCTATGGCACCTTATTCCTGGTGGGTGTCGCAGCCAATGGCAAGGACAACCTGCAACCCTTGCGCGGCCTGGCGGTAGGCGGCGGCACCGGCAGCGTGGAAACCCATTTGCAGTTCAAGCGGGTCAAAAGCATCGCCGATCTGGAAACAGAACTGGCGGCAGCCCGGGCTGCCGGCAAGCCGGTGATGCTGGACTTCTATGCCGACTGGTGCATCTACTGCAAGCAAATGGAAAGAAACGTCTTCTCCCAGGCCGCCGTGGTTTCTGCCATGAGTGATTTCGTACTGCTCCAGGCCGATGTAACCGACCAGGACGATACAGACAAGGCGCTGATGGAAAAGGTAAACGTGCTCGCACCCCCGGCCATGATCTTCTGGGACAGGGACGGTGCGGAAATCAAGCATTTGCGCCTCATGGGGTATATGGGGCCGGATGATTTCAAGAATCACGTCAATAAAGTCCCCTGAACATGAAGCCAGGAAAACTTGCACTGCTGGCTTTGGCGGGTCTGCTTCTGGGCGGGACTGTTGCGGGGATATACAAATGGCAGCGGAACCTGCCCGATGCTCCGCCAGAGGCACCAGACCCCTATAGCCAGCTCCCGGACTTCAGCCTGCCGAACATCGAGGGTGGCATGTGGCATGTGGCAAAATGGCGCGACAAGATCCTGGTGGTCAACTTCTGGGCGAGCTGGTGCCCTCCCTGCCGCAAGGAAATGCCCCTGTTTGTCCAGCTGCAGGAGCAATTTGCAGACAAAGACGTGCTGTTCGTGGGCATCGCCATCGATAACGAGCAAGCTGCCCGGGATTTCATGGACACCTATGGCATCGAGTTTCCGGTGTTGCTGGGCGAGGATCAGGCCATGGCTTTATCCCGGCAACTTGGCAACCGTTTCCAGGCACTCCCCTATACAGTGGTTGCCGACCGGGGAGAAATCCAACTTCGCCAGGCCGGTGAAGTGCTGGAATCCGAGTTGCGCCCATTACTGGAGAAGCTGATCCAAAGCCGATAAAAAACTTTTATGGTTATGCTGCTGAAACCCTACCCCCACCCCGGGGGATACAATACTGGACATATCGACCAGGTTGGCGCAAAATTGCTCCAATTGCAGGCTGAATCAGCGCAGTTCCCGGCAACATACAAACAGGAACGCGGTTTCCAATGAGCAAAATTCTGATACTGAATGGCCCCAATCTCAACCTGTTGGGCACCAGGGAACCAGGCCATTACGGACAAGACAGCCTGGCAGCCATCGAGCAAACCCTCCGTACCCACGCCTCAGCCCAAGGGCATTCCCTGGATTTCCTCCAGTCCAATGCGGAATCTCGGCTCATCGACAGAATTCACCAGGCCGGTCGTGACGATGTGGACTTTATCCTCATCAACCCCGCCGCCTTTACCCACACCAGCATCGCCCTGCGGGACGCATTGCTGGCGGTGGGTATTCCTTTTATAGAGGTGCATCTTTCCAACGTGTTCGCCCGCGAGCAATTCCGCCATCACTCCTATCTTTCCGATATTGCAGTGGGCGTGATCAGCGGACTGGGCGCCCAGGGCTACGAACTTGCCCTGCTGGCTGCCGGCAAACACCTTGGCGCACCCACAGATACAGGGCCCTAACTCCATGGATATACGCAAAGTCAAGAAACTCATCGAGCTGCTCGAAGCTTCCGACATCGCAGAAATCGAAATACATGAAGGGGAGGAGTCAGTACGCATCAGCCGTCACGGCACCCTGCCCATACCCCCGGCGGCACCGGTGGCTCCTGCCGCACCCGCCGCAGCCACTGCCCCGGCAGAAGAAGAAAAAGAGCCGGAACTGGAAGGACACATCATCCATTCGCCCATGGTCGGCACCTTTTACCGGGCGCCCAACCCCGGAGCAAAGCCTTTCATCAACGAAGGCCAAAGCATCAACGCCGGGGAAACCCTGTGCATTATCGAAGCCATGAAAATTCTCAACCAGATCGAATCTGACAAGACCGGCGTGGTGAAGCGGATTCTGGTGGAGAACGGGCAGCCGGTGGAATACAACCAGCCGCTGTTCATCATCGAGTGAGGCAGCAGCCATGATTGAAAAAATCGTCATAGCCAACCGGGGCGAAATCGCCCTGCGCATTCAGCGCGCCTGCCGGGAACTTGGCATCAAGACCGTAGCCGTGCACTCGGAGGCCGACCGGGATCTCAAGCATGTACGCCTGGCGGATGAATCCGTGTGTATCGGCCCGGCGGCATCTGCAGGCAGCTACCTGAACGTGCCCGCCCTGATCAGCGCCGCCGAAGTCACCGACGCCAACGCCATCCACCCCGGTTACGGCTTTCTGTCCGAAAATGCCGATTTTGCCGAACGCGTAGAGCAAAGTGGCTTCATCTTCATCGGCCCCAAACCCGAAACCATCCGCCTCATGGGTGACAAGATCACCGCCATCGAAGCCATGAAGGAATCCGGTGTGCCCACGGTGCCAGGCTCAGATGGGGAGATCGACGACAACGAAAAACGCAGCGTATTGCTCGCCAGGGGAATCGGCTACCCGGTCATTATCAAGGCCGCAGGCGGTGGCGGCGGCAGGGGCATGCGGGTAGTTCATTCCGAAGCCGCCCTGATCAGCGCTATCAGCCTGACCAAGGAGGAGGCCCGCACCGCTTTCGGCAACGAAACCGTGTACATGGAAAAATTTCTCGGCAACCCCCGCCATGTAGAGTTCCAGGTACTGGCCGACACCCATGGCAATGCCATTCACCTTGGCGAGCGCGACTGCTCCATGCAGCGTCGGCACCAGAAGGTGGTGGAAGAAGCACCGGCTCCGGGCATCAGCGAAGAACTCCGGCAGAAAATCGGCAACCGCTGCGCCGAAGCCTGCCGCAAGATCGGCTACCGCGGCGCAGGCACTTTTGAATTTCTCTACGAGGACGGCGAGTTCTATTTCATCGAAATGAACACCCGGGTGCAGGTGGAGCACCCCGTCACCGAAATGATCACCGGGGTGGATATCGTCAAAGAGCAGATCCTCATCGCCGCAGGCAGGGAACTGGCCTACAGGCAGGAGGACATCGTCCTGCGGGGCCACGCCATCGAATGCCGCATCAATGCGGAAAACCCGGAAAACTTCATGCCCAGCCCCGGCCCCATCGACCAGTTGCACGTCGCTGGCGGGCCCGGTATTCGTTTCGACAGCCACCTCTACAACGGCTATACGGTGCCACCCTATTACGACTCCATGATCGGCAAGCTCATCGCCTGGGGCGAGAACCGGGAATCCGCCATCGCCCGCATGCAGACCGCTCTTTCAGAAATGGTCATCGAAGGCATACTCACCAACATCCCCCTGCAGGAAGACATCATGCGGGATGCAGGCTTCGAGGCCGGTGGCGCCAATATTCATTATCTGGAAAAGAAACTGGGACTCTAACATTTGCCATAACCGGAACAAAAAGGCGGGGCGGAATCCCTCCTAGCTTCATTCAACCCGGAAAAACTAAGCCCTTTCCGGCTTCTTGAAGTAACTCAGCCAGATGCCGCTCAACAGCCAGGAATAAAACCAGGTGCCGATAATAATCAGCACAAAGGCTTTAACAATATCGGTCGCCGAGCCATCCAGTGAAAAAGCGGGCACATAACCGAACAGGAAGGGGCCGAGATAGAGGAATTTGGCAAACTTGAATGCGGAGAAGGCCGTTTTCCACATATTGGCTTTGGCGATAGTGGCACCCGCGAAAGCTGCAATGCAGACGGGTGGGGTAATGTTGGAATCCTGGGAAAGCCAGTAGACGATCATATGCGCCGCGAGTATGTTGACGCCAAGATGCGTCAACGCTGGCACCGCTACCACGGCGGTAATGAGATAAGCCGCCGTGACGGGAACACCCATGCCCAGCACCAGCGAGGCGAGGGCGATGAACAGTATCGTAAGCACGAGTGAGCCGCCGGCCAGTTCAATGACGATATCTGCGAAGGTCAGCACCAGCCCACTGAAGGTCAGTACGCCGATAATGATGCCGATGACGCCAACCGTCGCGCCGATTTTCAGGCTACTTTCGGCACCGTCTCTGGCTGCTTCGATAAATTCTTTCGGCCCGATGCGCGTCTCCTTGCGAAACCAGCTGATCACGATGCAGGAAACGATACCCAGAATGGCAGAGTAACCGGGAGAGTAGCCGGAAAGCATGAAAATCGTGATCACCACCAGCGGCGTAATATAAAACCACTCGCGGCGCAGAATCTCCATGGCGCTATGCTTGGACTTTTCGCCTACCAGGTTGTACTTTTTCGCCTCGTAGTGAACCATGACATAGACACTGAAGAAGTACATCAGCGCGGGGAAGATCGCCACCAGCATAATCTGGGAATAGGGCACACCGGTCAGCTCCGCCATGATAAAGCCACCAGCACCCATGATCGGCGGCAGAAACATGCCACCAATGGAGGCAGCAGGCTCGATAGCACCCGCAATATGCGGCTTGAAGCCGGCTTTTTTCATCATCGGAATCGTAAATGCACCCGTAGAGACGGTATTGGCGATGGCGCTGCCGGAGATGGAGCCGAAAAGCCCCGATGCAATCACCGATACCTTGGCCGGGCCGCCGATCTTGTGTCCGACGGCCGCCAACGGAAAATCCACGAAAAATTTGTGCGCACCACTCTTGCTGAGAAAGGCACCGAAAAATACAAATAACAATACATAAGTGGCCAGCACGTTGGCCATGATGCCGAACACACCATCGCTCTTGTAGAAAATCGAGGTGCACAGGGCGGGGAAGGAGTCGCCCGCATGGGAAATCAGGTCGGGCATGTAGTCGCCATACACGCCATACAGCAGCATGGCGACGCCAATGACGACGAATACATTGCCAACCACCCGGCGCGCCAGCTCGATACCCAGCAGAACGCCGATCACCGCGATGGTCATATCGAGGGTGGTTTCGGCTCCGGTGCGGTAGTTGATGGCCTCGAAATTGTAGATCCAGTAGCTGATGGTGATAACGGAAAGCGCCATCAGCACATAGTCCACCACCCGCATGATCTTCGACCTTGAGCGGTAGACCAGGAACACCAGAATATAGGTGGCCAGCACATAGATGCCACGGTGGTACTGGGTGGCGGCAGGCGCCACCACCGCCGACCAGGCGTAAAAAACCAGCAGGGTTACGGCACAGGCATCGAACAGAATCTGCTCGAGCCTGTGCAGCTTTTTATACACGACCGCTTCCTGGTCGCTGACGACAGAAGCCTGACACCCCGCCGGGCGCCTTTATAATACGCCTTTCTCTTTCCAGAACTTTATCGCACCGGGATGCATGGGCGTGACGATGCCATTGGCGGCATTCTCAACCGTCATGGATTTAAAGGTTTTTTTCTGGCCAACCATGTGCGCCAGGCCTTCATCGGTATAGATCGTGGAGAGCAGCTTGTAGACGACTTCTTCAGGCACGTCGGCATTAGCGACCCAGAGCGCTGAATCCTGAAAAGACGGGGTATCGGTCTCGACACCTTTATAGGTACCGGCTGGTACAGTCAGCTTGGAGAAATACGGGTACTCTTCATAGAACCCGGAAGCCTCTGCGTCGGCGCCCAAATCGATCAATTCGATGTCGTTGGTTTGCGCGGCCATAATGACAGCACCTGAAGGGAAGGCGGTAAACAGCCAGAAGGCATCCAGCTGGTTGTTTCCGAATGCTGCGGCTGCATCGTTATACCCCATGGCATTTCTTTCGATCTTGTCCCAGATGCCCAGGTGATTGAAAAACAATTCGCAATTCGCGAAAGCACCGGAACCCGCGTTGCCAACCCCGACTTTTTTTCCAACCAGATCCTTGGTGGACTTTATGCCGGAGCCTTTGCGAACAACCAGTTGTGCCGGGGCACCATATAGAAAGCTGACGGCGAGAACATTTTCGTACTTTTTCGTATCATTTTTCATCTTGCCGTTTCGGCCAAGATAGACGTGTCCCGAGTAGACTACACCAAAATCGGAACGTCCCGAGTTAACCTTGCGAAGATTCTCCACAGAACCCGCGGATGACTGGGCCTTAACCGTAAAGTCTTTGATTTCCTTTACTGGTTTATATGTCTGAATCGCATTGGCGACTACCTGAAAAGTGCCGCCTGCCGGGCCACCCCCAAAAACAATTCGCTTGCCCGCTTGAGCAGATCCAATCATGGTGAATACAAGAAAAAGAGCTGACATGATTGTTATAAACAGTGATTTTTTCATTACTACTCTCCTGAGAATGGCTGTAGTCCACAGAAGTATAAACGCCATCTTTCCCGGCTACCACCAATATCAGCCGCCTTCTCCCCCTCATGCACCGGGGTTTTCACCCGCTCAGATCCGGATTTCGTCCCGGTGGAAAAAAACCCGGTAAATAAACCCGGCTGGCACGTTTGCCAGTATAATTGGCGTTTTGTGTCTTTTCCCCTTCCTTGAACATGAATGACTCGCCGGATGTTTCCACCTTCCAGGGACTGATTTTTGCCCTGCAGCAATACTGGGACAAACGGGGCTGCGTCATCCTGCAGCCCTATGACATGGAAATGGGCGCCGGTACCTTCCATACCGCCACCTTTCTGCGCTCTATCGGCCCGGAGCCCTGGAACGCCGCCTATGTGCAGCCGTCGCGCCGCCCCACTGATGGCCGCTATGGAGAAAATCCCAACCGCCTGCAGCACTATTACCAGTTCCAGGTGGCGCTCAAGCCCTCACCGAAAAATATCCAGGAGCTGTATCTGGGCTCCCTGGAAATGCTGGGCATCGATCTGCATGTGCATGATGTGCGCTTCGTGGAGGATAACTGGGAGTCCCCCACCCTGGGCGCCTGGGGCCTGGGCTGGGAGGTCTGGCTCAACGGCATGGAAGTGACCCAGTTTACCTATTTTCAGCAGGTGGGCGGGCTGGATTGCCGGCCGGTCACCGGGGAAATCACCTACGGCCTGGAACGCATCGCCATGTACATTCAGAATGTGGAGAGTATCTATGAACTGATCTGGGCCAATGGGCCAAACGGCCCTGTTACCTATGGTGATGTTTTTCATCAGAATGAAGTGGAACAATCTGCCTACAATTTTGAACATGCCGACGTAGATTTCCTGTTCCGGCTTTTCGACCAGTGCGAAAAGGACAGCCAGAAGCTCATCGGGCTGGGGCTGCCCCTGCCAGCCTATGAGCAGGTACTCAAGGCTTCCCATGCCTTCAACCTGCTGGATGCCCGCCACGCCATATCGGTCACAGAACGCCAGCGCTTCATCCTGCGGGTGCGCAGCCTGTCTCGGGCGGTGGCCCAGGCCTACTATGAAGCCAGAGAGAAACTTGGCTTTCCCATGCTCAGGGAGGAAAACAGGTCATGACCGATTCCCAGGATCTGATTTTTGAACTCGGCACAGAAGAGTTGCCTCCGGTAGCGTTGAAAGAACTTTCCCGGGCGTTGGAGCAGGAATTTGTTGCCGGTCTGAAAAAAGCCGGTCTGCAGCATGGTGAAGTGATCCGCTACGCCACACCCAGACGTCTGGCGTTGCTGGTAAAAGACTGCGCCATCCGCCAGCCCGATCGCAAGCTGGAAAAACGCGGCCCGGCGGTACAGGCGGCTTTCGACGATGAGGGAAACCCCAGCAAAGCGGCAGAAGGTTTCGCCCGCTCCTGCGGCACCACCGTGGACAAACTGGATCGACTCAAAACCAGCAAGGGTGAATGGCTGATGTATCAGGTCGAGGAAAACGGCAAGGCTGCGGCAAAGCTGCTCCCGGAAATCGCGGAATCAGCCCTCAATCACCTGCCGATTCCCAAACGTATGCGCTGGGGGAACACCGATGCCCAGTTCGTGCGGCCGGTGCACTGGCTGCTGTTCAAACAGGGCACAAAGATCATTCCCTGCCGGTTGCTCGATGTAGATGCCGGGGAACACAGCTATGGCCACCGCTTCCACCATCCGGATTTCCTGACTATCGAAACACCGGAAAGCTATGCTGATTTACTCGAGTCCAAAGGAAAAGTGATCGCTCACTTCGACACCCGGCGCGCCAACATACAGATCCAGGTGGAAAAGGTTGCTGAAACCTTGGGGGGCACGGCGGAACTCGATCCGGCCCTGCTGGATGAAGTGACGGCACTGAACGAATGGCCCGTAGCCATCACCGGCAGTTTCGAGGAAAAATATCTGGCGGTTCCCCCGGAAGCCCTGATTTTGACCATGAAGAAAAATCAGAAATACTTTCCCCTGTTCGATGCCGATGGCCAGCTGATGAACCATTTCATCACCATCGCCAATATCGACAGCCCGAAACCGGAGGTCATCAGCGAAGGCAATGAGCGCGTGATTCGTCCACGCCTCGCCGACGCCATGTTCTTTTGGGAGCAGGATGGCAAGCGCCGCCTGGAAGATCATCTGGAATCGCTCAAATCTGTCGTCTTTCAGCAAAAACTCGGGAGTATGTACGACAAATCCCAACGGGTTGCCAGCCTCGCTGGCTGGATCGCAGAACAAACCGGTGCTGATGCGAGCCTTGCCAAAAGAGCCGGAATGCTCAGCCGCTGTGACCTGATGACCCATATGGTAGGAGAGTTCGCCGACATGCAGGGCGTGATGGGCCGCTATCAGGCTCTGCGCGACGGCGAGCCACAGGAGCTGGCGCTGGCAATGGAGGAATTCTACCTGCCCCGCTATTCCGGTGATCGTCTGCCGCAAAGTTCCACAGGCATCGCCGTGGCGCTGGCTGAGAAAATCGATACCCTGTGCGGCATTTTCGGCATCGGCATGAAGCCCACGGGAGACAAGGATCCTTTCGCTCTGCGCCGGGCGGCTCTGGGGGCATTGCGTATTGTTCGTGAGCACTCACTAACCCTGGACATACGGGAATTGCTGGAGAATGCCGTTACCGCCTTGCAGGATAAAATCCTGGAGGAGCACATCGCAGATGCCGTGTACGCCTTCCTCATGGAACGCCTGAAGGTGCTGCTGGCAGATGAGGGGATTTCCCCTCAACTCTTTGAATCGGTGAACGCCGTTCAGCCCCGAACCATAGCGGATCTTGAAGCGCGCATCCTGGCGGTGCAGTCCTTTGTAAACCTGGCGGAAGCAGAAGCCCTGGCGGCGGCGAACAAACGCATTCGCAATATCCTGCGAAAATCCCAAGACGATATTCCAGCTTCGGTAGATGAACAGCTACTACAGGATCCTGCCGAGAAAACCCTGTTCACCCAGCTCCAAGCCATGCAGGCGCTGGTGGCGCCCTTGTTGGCGGACAGGAACTATGAAGCGGCGCTGAAAGCCATGGCCGGGCTTCGCACCGCTGTAGACCGGTTCTTTGATGATGTCATGGTAATGGCAGAAAAAGATGACCTGCGCCGCAACCGGCTGGCGCTGCTGAAACAGCTCAGCGCCCTGTTCCTGCGGGTGGCCGATATTTCCCGTCTGCAACGGTAAGGGCAGGGGACATGAATCAACAAAGTGATTCCTGGCAACAAATGATGGACGCCGTCCAGCGTTTTCACGACAAGCACGACTTTAAGAATACCGGCGGCGAGGAGTTGAACTACCGCGTCGCCCTCATGGCGGAAGAGCTGGGGGAAATATCCTCCTGCGTGACCAAGGGGAAAAGTAAGCACTTACTTGCAGAAGAGGTGGCGGACTTGCTGATCCTGCTCATGGGAACCGGCATTGCTGCCGATTTCGATCTCAATCAGGCCTTCTGGAAGAAAATGAACAAGCTCATGCAGCGCGAATCCCGCATGGTCAATGGGCGCATCCGTGTTTCTGAATTCCGGGATATGGAGTAGTCCTCCCATGCCAGCCAGCCACATACGTCATATCATCCTGGACCGGGATGGCGTCATCAACAACGACTCTGAGCAGTTCATCAAGACCCCCGACGAATGGCAGCCTATCGAAGGCAGCCTGGAAGCCATCGCCAGACTGAAACAGGCAGGTTATCTGGTGGGCATTGCCAGCAACCAGTCCGGCATTGGCCGTGGTCTGTTCGACAGAACCGCCCTCAACGCCATGCACGATAAAATGCAACGCCAGCTGCTGGCCAAGCTGAGTTGCCATATCGATCTGATTGCCTTTTGCCCTCATACCGCGAAAGAGCACTGTGATTGCCGCAAGCCCCTTCCGGGTCTCTATCTGCAGCTGGCACAGCGCTGGAATATCAGCCTGGAGGGAATTCCGGTGATCGGCGATAGCCTCAGAGACCTGCAGGCGGCGCGGGCAGTCAAGGCCCGTCCCATTCTGGTGTATACAGGCAAGGGAAGGAAAACCGTGAAACAACTTCAGGAAAGCAAGGGAATGGGAGAAATCCCCGTATTTGACAACCTCAGCCAGGCTGTAGACCACTTGTTACAGGAATAGCTATGCTGATCACCCTGCGTTCTGCGCTTTATTTCGCCGCCATGATCACCAGCATCGCCGTATTTGGTCTGGCTATCGTCACGATCGGCCTGCTGCTGCCCCTGTCCGCCCGGGATCATATTGCAGCCGCCTGGGGCAGTACCAATCTATGGCTGATGCGGGTACTATGCAGGCTGAAATACCGCATCCACGGCGCGGAGCACCTTCCCAAGCATGCCGCCATTGTCATGTGCAAGCACCAGTCCACCTGGGAAACCATCAGCCTCAAGGCCATCATCCGCCCACAACAATCCTGGATACTGAAGCAGGAACTCATGCGCCTGCCGGTTTTTGGCTGGGCTCTGGCGGCCATACCCAACATTCCCATTGATCGTAGCGCCGGTCGTCAGGCGGTAAAACAAATTGTGGAACGGGGTACAGCGCTACTTGAACAGGATCGCGTCATCATCGTATTCCCCGAAGGTACGCGCACCGCCCCCGGAGAAAAGAAAAAATATGGCATCGGTGGCGCCTTACTAGCGGAAAAATCCGGCTATCCCGTAATACCCATGGCGCACAATGCGGGGGTATTCTGGCGGCGGCGGGGTCTGAAAAAATACCCCGGTACCATTGATCTGGTAGTGGGAGAGGCCTTCGATCCGGCGGGCATGACCGCCGCGGAAATCACCCGTAAGGTGGAAGCCTGGATAGAGGCAGAGGTTGCCAAACTTCCCTCTACACTCTAAAAGGATGTTCATTGCATAATAGAACACAGCACAAACTATGAAAGCAGCAATCTGGTTTTAGCAGAAACTCCCGAGGCGGCCTTGAAAGGAGCAGATGCACTGGTGTTGGTAACCCAGTGGCGGGTTTTTCAAATCTCTGGGTTTGATGAAATAAAGCCGTTGTGAAAGGATCCGCTTATCTTCAACGGAAGAAACACAAATAAACATAAGCCAATGAAATATAAGTGATTTTCCTGCTATAGCATCAGGCGAGGAGAATAATTTGGCTGTTGCCGGGCACGATAAGCCAAGTTAATTACCATCCCGAGGTTTATTGTCAAACAGCATAGGCATACCCTCAGCATGTCCTGAAACAGCCCCAAAAACGGAGTATATATGCACCTAAGAAAAAGAGTCTTGATCACCGGCGGTGCAGGATTTATTGGATCCCATCTATGTAGGCACCTGATAAGCCAAGGCCACGATGTTCTTTGTCTGGACAATTTTTTTACTGGGGCCAAGGACAATATTCTCGATCTTCTAGACAATCCGCATTTTGAGCTTCTGCGGCATGATATCACCTTCCCGCTGTACACGGAGGTAGATGAGATCTATAACCTAGCCTGCCCGGCATCACCAGTTCACTATCAGCATGATCCCGTCCAGACCACTAAAACAAGCGTACATGGCGCCATTAACATGCTGGGCCTTGCCAAACGCCTGGGCGCAAGAATCCTGCAAGCATCAACCAGTGAGGTATATGGCGACCCAAAAGTGTATCCACAACCCGAAGGCTACTGGGGAAATGTTAACCCTATCGGTATAAGATCTTGTTATGATGAGGGAAAACGCTGCGCAGAAACCTTGTTCTTCGACTACTATCGCCAACATAAGCTACGCATCAAGGTATCGCGAATTTTCAATACCTACGGCCCCAACATGCATCCTAATGATGGTAGGGTAGTATCAAACTTCATTATGCAGGCCCTGCAAAACAAGTCCATTACAATATATGGCGATGGCAGCCAGACCCGTTCCTTCTGCTATATAGACGACCTGATAGAGGCCCTTGTCCGGCTTATGAATTCACCAGACAGTTTCACCGGGCCAGTAAACATGGGTAATCCAACAGAATTTACCATAAAGGAACTAGCCAGCATCGTAGTTGATATGACTGGATCCAGTTCCAAGCTTGTTTACAAGCCCTTACCCACTGATGATCCTGTCCAACGCAAGCCTGATATTTCCTTAGCAAAGAAACAACTCAATTGGGCACCAAAGATCCAGCTACGAGAGGGATTGAAAAAAACCATTCCCTATTTTGAGCAATTTCTCTAAGCCATGGGTTGATTTCTCTTAGTCGTCTCCGGAATAACCAACTTCCCGCAAGATAGCTCCGGCAATGCTCTCATAATCAGCCAGAGCTTGCGCATTCACACCAGCTACGCCTTTTTCCATTGCTACTGGCTGTCTCCAGATGGTATTTGATTCGAGCCAACGATCACGTACCGCATGTAGCTGCTCCTGAACTGATTCTTCGCTTGTACTCCAATCCAGTTTCTCTAGGATGCCCTCTATCACTGTTTCCGGATTCTGAACAAGAGCCTCCAATTTAACCTCCATATAGCAGGACAGCAGCTGTGACTGCTGCCGTGCCTCCCTGATTCCCCAGGTCCAATGGATGGCCTCTTGTTCAACATTAGCAATCTGTTGTTCAGAATCTGGATACCGGGATACCAGAAGACGCCTGCCATCCTGAATAACATGAATAAAACAGGACTTTGGAAGCAGCTTCTCTATTTCCAGCAGTCTAAAAAGATCTTCCGGTAGAATCACTACCCCCCACTGAGCAGTGTTTTCATCATCACGCATCCGCTCTGTAAGGGAGTTTTCCACTTCTGTGGCTGTCTTATTTGTTCCCTCCCCTAACTCCAACAGGGTGACATCGGCGGCTTTTTTCAGCATCTCTGCAAGTAGGCTAGCAGCTACCTTATCAACACTAGTAATCACAGCGACAGGAGAACAATCTATTAATCCTGCTTCAGAATCAATGGCTTTAGAAACTCTTTTTATAGGCCTTTTAACCATTTGATAAATATTGGAAGTACTCTTATTATCACCAAGAAACTTATGTGCGCGCCAAGGATCTGTACGATCCCAGTATCCCGCTGGGTCAACCTGTTTCAATTCCTCCCGATTCGGTAGCTGAAGCTGATCAGGGGTAAACATAGCGCGTTTTTTATTCATGCTCAAAGAAAGCACTTCTTCCATAGAATGAACCCGGGAAGTGTATTTTGACAGCAGATGACGCCAGCTCAAACCAATGTAATGCCGCAGTACAAACGCTTCTGGATAAACATTGATATTGTCGAAAACAATGTGGTGGCCTCCACTATCGACAAAGCGTTCATCTAGGGTTGTTTTCTTCCAAGCGTTGATACGATTTAACTTCCTTGGTTCTAAGAAATAATAGTGCTTCATATGGGAAACGTAGTCTTTGCCTTCATAAGCTTCTGATTTATCAGTAGGTAAAAATACAAATTCATCAAAATTGACGGCATTGTAACCTTGCCTATCAACTTCCATAATACCTTGCAACAAAGTCTGATAAGGCTGGGGTGACTCTCGAATCTCATCAGCATCATGATGAATAAACCAATCTGCTTTGATTTCCTGGGCAAGCTTGGCCTTCAGGCTCATTTTCGCCCGTTCATCAAAGAAACCCTGGTAAGGAAGCCTTTCAATACAGCAAACACCAGCCCCAAGATGGCTACGAGCTATCTGCAAACTATGATCCGTTGAATCATTGTCGATAATGCATATCTCGATTCCCTGGGAGATAAGATGTTCGATACACCGTTCCAGATACAACTCTTCATTTCTTATTGCCAACAGTGCAACAATACGCATGAATTCAAAACTCCGGGATCAACAAGAAGACACACCAAGCCGGCGCTTCATCAACCCGTATAGTGGCTGTTCTATCCATTTATAGTGCATGATGCTATATATGAGCACTACAATAATGGCAACGGCAAGCATGTAGCCCTGCTTCAAGGCCTCCTTATCCAATATGTTAATAAATAAAGTGTATATCAACGTATGTGATAGATAGATACTATAGGATGCTCCACCAAGCACCTGACTTAGAGTAGGGAATAACACCACACCGAGGCGATCCAGCGCCGCTACACCATATACCAGTAGTACGGAAGCACTACCAAAAAAAAGAACGCGCTCTAACACATGGTAACCCGTTGCCATTTTCCCCTCCAGTATCAATGCATTGTATGCTGCTCCAGCACCAAACAATGCCAAACTAGCCAGTAACGGTGGTAATGGATTGCGGGCAATTGTCCGATTGAGATAAATCTGGCAAATCACACTGCCTGCTAGAAACTCCAGTACATAAGGAGAAATCAACATTCGGACAGCAACCGGCACCGTAGAAAAATAGTTTTGTGAATAAAACCCAAAAAAAAGACTTCCTGTTACATTTACCAGCAATAGAAAACAAAATAAAATAACAATAAACTGTTTTGCTCTAATTTTTACGAAATAAAGCATGCCAAAAAAGAGAAAATAAAAATACAGTTCAAATGTTAGCGTCCATGAAACCGGGATCACTCGCTCGCCAATTGGTACGGGAACCAGCAATATGGATTCAAGAATTTCCTTTTGCTCCAACATCTTGCTGTTGAATAGCATAAAAATCACTATACCAATTGCCAGATACGGCCAATAACCAGAATAGATTCTGGCAAATCGCCGTCTGATGAAGATGCTGGCTGTACTAGCTCCCTGCTTATCCCAGGTTGTGTACCACATAATAAAGCCACTGATAACAAAAAAAATATCGACACCGGAAAAACCAAAATACTTTACCCAAGAAACTATTCCACTTTCCTCTGGCACCGAGAATACTGGTATGGCGTGATACAGAACTATTGCAAACGCTGCAACAAACCGTAGCAGTTGTATATTGGTCAGCATGGGTTCTCTGTAAAATACTTTTTCATGGACTTCCCGTGTTTCCTTACAATGACTATGTGGACGACTCCTAGTCACTCAAGAAACTTGCTTACAATCAGGATGAAACGTGATGACCTAGGTAGGTAGGATATTATTTTATCTATCCGGTATTTCTAAAAACACTTTATAACGGTGGGTGAAAAATTTTCTTTAGCACATTCAAACCCAGGAAAACGCTCCTGCAATCTTCGCTTTATCCCCTAAGCCAAATAAATTTTCTATTAGTTCGATGTTACAAATCTAATTTACTCACTTTTTATCCACAGAAAAAATCATCCTGTGGATAACTTTCCTAAATATCGAGATTTTCCACTGTAAGCGCATTTGACTGGATAAATTCCCTTCTTGGCTCCACTTCATCCCCCATCAGGGTAGTAAATACCTCATCTGCTCCCACCACGTCTTCTATTCGCACCTGAAGCAGGCGGCGGCTTTCCGGATCCATGGTAGTTTCCCACAGCTGGTCGGGATTCATTTCCCCCAACCCCTTGTAACGCTGCACATGTTGACCACGGCGGCCTTCCGCCATGAGCCAGTCCAGAGCGTCGCCAAAGTTATTGATCTGCTGTTGCTTTTCCCCACGCTTGATATAGGCGGTTTCTTCTATCAGCCCATCCAGTTTTTCACCTACCAGGCGTATTTTCTTGTAGTCTCCACTATAGAAAAAGTCCACGGGCAGGTAGCGCTTGTTGTCGATGCCGTGAGTGTGATGGGTAATGACGATAAGCTCTCCTTTCTCTTCTTCTGCAGGGATCCGTTGCAGTTCATAACGATGAGAAAGTTTTTGCTCCGCGTTCAGGCGCCGGGTAAGCTCGGACAGCCAGTCGTCAAAAGCTGTTTTGTCTTCGATGAGTTTCCTGTCGACTCCCGGCATGTAAATCAGCTTTTCCAGCACCTGGCTATCGTAGCGCTTGGCCAGCCGCTGAATAATGGCACGGCTGGCAACATATTCTGTAGCCAGTGCTTCCAGAGCGGTAGGAGACATTGCCGGAGCGCTTTCGTTTACATGCAGCTCGGCGCCATCCAGGGCCATGTGCAGCAGGTATTGGTTCAGTTCCAGGTCGTCCTTGATGTAGGTCTCCTGCTTGCCTTTTTTAACCTTGTACAAGGGTGGTTGGGCAATATAGATATAACCCCGCTCGATAAGCTCGGGCATCTGGCGATAAAAGAAGGTCAGCAACAGGGTGCGGATATGCGCGCCATCCACATCGGCATCAGTCATGATAATAATGCGATGATAGCGCAGTTTATCCGGATTGAATTCCTCGCGGCCAATACCGCAGCCCAGTGCGGTAATCAGCGTACCCACTTCAGCTGAAGACAACATCTTGTCGAAGCGGGCTTTTTCCACGTTCAGAATCTTACCCTTCAAGGGCAGAATCGCCTGGTTGGCACGGTTTCTCCCCTGCTTGGCAGAACCCCCGGCTGAATCACCCTCCACTAGATAAAGCTCTGATTTTGCTGGATCTTTTTCCTGACAATCCGCCAGCTTACCCGGTAGCCCAGCCACATCCAGCACGCCTTTTCGCCGAGTCATTTCCCGGGCTTTTCTGGCCGCCTCCCTGGCTCTTGCTGCATCTACCATTTTACTGGCTATAGCCTTGGCCTCGCCGGGATTCTCCATCAGGAATTCGTTCAGCTTTTCACTCAACACCGCCTCGACAATGCCCTTCACTTCAGAAGAAACCAGCTTGTCCTTGGTTTGTGAGGAAAATTTTGGGTCAGGCACCTTGACGGACAGCACTGCCGTCAACCCTTCCCTGGCATCGTCACCGGTGGGATGGACTTTCTGTTTCTTTGCCAGACCGGCCTGTTCAATATAGGTATTCAGGGTGCGGGTCAATGCACCACGAAAGCCTGCCAGGTGGGTACCACCATCTTTTTGCGGAATATTGTTGGTAAAACAGAAAATGCTTTCCTGATAAGATTCGTTCCATTGCATGGCAACTTCCACCACCACATCGCTTTTTTCTGCCGTGATATGAAAGACCTTTTCATGCATTGGCGTCTTTTTGCGATTCAGGTGTTCAACAAAAGCGCGAATCCCGCCATCGTATTCAAAAATATCTTCTTTTCCATCCCTTTCATCCTTAAGGCGAATGTGTACACCGGAATTCAGAAAGGACAGCTCTCGCAGGCGTTTGGCCAGAATATCGTAGTGGTATTCTGTGTCTGCAAAAATTTCTTCGCTGGGCTTGAAGCGGATTATGGTTCCGGTATCGGCCGTTTCACCCACCGCCTTTAACGGAGATTGGGGCTCACCAAGGGAATAGCGCTGATACCAGATTTTCCCTTCCCGATTAACCGTCAGCTCCAGTTCTTCAGAAAGTGCATTGACCACAGAAACCCCAACACCATGCAGTCCGCCAGAAACCTTGTAGGAATTGTCATCGAATTTTCCCCCGGCATGAAGGACAGTCATGATCACCTCTGCCGCCGATATCCCTTCCTCTTCGTGCATATCCACGGGTATTCCCCGACCATCATCAGATACCGTTACGGAATTATCGCTGTGAATCGTAACTTGAATGGCCTTGCAATGCCCGGCTAAGGCTTCGTCAATGGCATTGTCCACCACTTCAAATACCATATGGTGCAAGCCAGTACCGTCATCGGTATCACCAATATACATGCCGGGACGCTTCCTGACGGCATCCAGCCCCTTGAGGACTTTGATTGACGAGGAATCGTATTCGTTTTTGTCTGCCATGTACGTTATGCCGTTCTGCTGAATCCTGAAAGGATTATACCAGACAATGGCTTAGCTCCCTGATGATTCGAACCCGGCATTTTGCATAGAACCATGTTTCACGTGGAACACTTTGGCGCTATCAGGTAGCTTGTATCGATGGATATCCAGTACCGTAAGAAAAATTTGCATACCTGTACTGTCCAGATAGCCCAATATTTTCTGTGAATTTGCATCATCCAGTTCGGCGCCCAAATCATCGATTAACAGTAAGGGAGGCTCTCCGCTCTCTTCCATAATCAATTGTGACAAAGACAGCACCAAACCATAGATCAGCAGTTTTTGCTGGCCTCTCGACAGAGTTTTGTCTGCAGGGGAACCTTCGATCAGTATTTTTAGTTGCGCCCGGTGCGTACCGGCAGCGGTAAAGCCCCGAGCAAGATCCTGCTGTTCCAGTTTCACCAGCGCTTCATTCAAGCTTAGCTCTGACTTCCACCCCCTGGACAACCGGAGAGTAACGGGCACCGGAAAACCTGTTTCTAAAAAAAATATTGTCAGGTGCTTTTCGATTCGCAACAACATTTCCTGGCGGCTTTTCACAATAACCCGGGAATGGGTGGATAACTGGTCGTTGAAGGAGCGGGCCAGACGGATGTCTTTGGCACGAAGCGCGGAATTGCGCTGTTTCAACGCCCGGTGATAAGACAGCAATGTCTGATGATAGGATTGTTCCACGTGGAACAATCCATAGTCCAGATAACGTCGCCTCAATTCCGGGCCCCTTTCAATCAATTCATGGGATTGTGGGGTAATCAGCTGAAGAGGCAAAAGGCGCATCAATTCTGATCGCCTGGATACATCCTGCCCGGCGTGTCTGGCGACAAACTGACGGTTACAGCGCTGAATCCCCAGTTTTGCATCCATACCTCCTTGTGTTTGCAAATCAGCAATGACTTGCGCCAGCTTCTGGTCTTTTCGAATCAGCGGGCCGGCATCAGAATGGCGGAAACTCTTACCCTGTCCCAGCAGAAAAATCGCTTCCAGTACCGAGGTCTTGCCCGCACCGTTGTCTCCACAAATAAAGTTCAACCCCGCTCCCGGTGCTAACGCCATATTTTGGATAATGCGCAGGTTCTCTATTTGGATACGCTTGATTCTCATCGGCCTTGAACTTGTAATAAACCTGAATCCATGGTTTTTTCTGGTTGAACTCCCGACAAAAAAGATTCAATGAAAAGGGGCGTATTCATAACGCCCCTTTGCAGAACAGCTTTAATGATCGATGCATGAAACCCAAGATTCACCGTCAATCACGATTCTTGGCTTCAGGATTTCCGACCCGGAAAGAAAAACAGCTTAAATCCTCATGGGCATTACCACATAGCGTGCCCCATCACCCTGGCTGGAGGAGGTTATGACACAACTGGCCGTGCTATCGATCAAGCCCATGTTGACGGTATCACTATCCAGCACCGACAGTACATCAAGCAGATAGCTAACATTGAAGCCAATGGTCAGTTCTTCCCCCTGGTAATCCACCTCCAGGTCTTCTTCTGCTTCTTCATGTTCCGGGTTGTGCGCCATTAAATGCAGCACCCCGGGCTCTACCTTGAACCTGACTCCACGGTATTTTTCGTTAGATAAAATCGCTGTTCTGGTAAGCGCTCCTTTTAGTGCTTCCCTGTCCGCTACCAGTTCCTGGGTCTTTTCGCTGGGAAGCACCTTGGCATAGTCCGGATAGCGGCCATCAACCAGCTTGGTAGTAAAACTACCACCGGGAAATTCCATCAACATATGGCTATTACTGAACTGCAATTCAATTTCAGGGGAATCTTCACTGGCATTCAATAACCGACCCAACTCAATGACCGCCTTTCTGGGGACAATTGCCTGGATGTCCAGGTCTTCAGGGGCTTCTGTTTCCAGGTCACAAAGCGCCAGGCGATGACCATCAGTGGCTACTGCACGCAGTTTTCCCGGCCGGCCCTCCAGCAACAAGCCGTTCAGATAATAGCGTACATCCTGGTGAGCCATGGCAAACTGGGTCTTTTCCAGCAGGTGTTTCAGCTTGTTCTGGGCAACCCGGATTTTTTGCGTGGCGACTGCTGCTTCCAGATTAGGATAGTCTGCTGCCGGCAAGGTACTCAGGGTATAACGCCCACGACCGGATTTCAGTATGATTTTATCGCCTCGTATATCCAGCTCCAGTGCCGATTCTTCTCCGAGAGCCTTGCAAATATCCACGATCTTGCGCGCCGGCAGTGTGAACTCCATGTCTTCTTCTGCCGATACACCGATAGCAATTTTAATTTCCACTTCCAGATCTGTAGCGATCAGGGTCATCAATCCCTTTTCCACACGAAACAGAATATTTGCCAAAACAGGCAGGGTATGGCGTTTTTCCACCACACTACTGACCTGGAGGAGCGCTGGTAGCAGTTCTTTCCGGTTGGAGGTTATTTTCATTTATCGGCTCTCTAATTATTAAATAAAGATATATTTTAAAAACCTAGTTATTATTATTAAGCAGGCTACTGTTACTGAGTAACTTGATAATAGTCTTTTCTTTCCGTAACTTACAGAAGTTTTTTGCAAATATAAACCCTGTATATCCCCATTGTAAAGTTGTTCATGGGTTGTGGATAAGTCTGTTTTTGGTCTGGGGCTATTTTAGCGCACAGTTTATGCACAGCTAATGACTGAGGGTTCTTAACAGGTTTTTATAGTCCTCTGCAATGCGGGTGTCCGTATCCTTTAACTCATTGATTTTGCGCGTGGCATAAAGGACGGTAGTGTGATCCTTTCCGCCAAAGGCGTTGCCGATTTCCGGCAGGCTGTGATTGGTAAGCTCCTTGGCCAGGGACATGGCGATCTGCCTGGGGCGGGCAATGGTGCGACTGCGATTTTTGGACAGCATGTCGGAACTGCGTATCTTGTAATAGTCTGCAACTATCTTTTGTATGTTTTCAATTGTGATAACCTTATCCTGAGCGGCGATCATGTCGCGCAGGGCTTCCTTGGCGAAATCGAGGGTGATGGGCCTGCCGGTAAACTGGGCGTTGGCCACCACCCGGCGAAGGGCGCCTTCCAGCTCACGGATATTGGAGCGCACCCGCTGCCCCATGAAGAAGGCGACTTCGCTGGGCAGCTCCACGGCAAACAGTTTTTGCGCCTTGTTCATTAAAATGGCGACCCGGGTTTCCAGATCCGGTGGTTCAATGGCGACGGTCAAACCCCAGCCGAAGCGGGATTTGAGCCGGTCTTCCAGGCCATCCACTTCCTTGGGAAAACGGTCGCTGGTGAGAATGATCTGCTGCTGGGATTCGAACAAGGCGTTGAAGGTATGGAAGAATTCCTCCTGGGAACGCTCCTTGCCGGCAAAAAACTGCACGTCATCGATGAGCAAGGCGTTCACCGAGCGCATGCGTTGCTTGAAGGCATCGATGGTATTGTGTTGCAGCGCCTTGACCATTTCCGTGACGAACCCTTCCGAGTGCAGGTAGAGCACCTTGTAGTGCGGGGTCTGTCTGGCAATGAGATTGCCGATGGCGTGGAGCAGGTGGGTTTTTCCCAGTCCGGTACCGCCGTAGATGAACAGGGGATTGTAGGCGGTGCCTGGCGATTCCCCGATCTGCATACCGGCTGCCCGCGCCAGCTGGTTGGATTTTCCCTCTACATAGTTTTCAAAGGTAAAGGAATGATTGATATTGATTAGTAAGTCCTTACTATCGCGATTAGTGCTTTTGTTATCACGTTTTATTTCCTGATCCTGGCGGGTGGCGGTGTTGGCGGGCGCTTTCCTTGAGGAGCCGATTTCCAGCCTTACCTTCGGTGTGGCTTCACTGTCATATTCGCGCAAATAGGATTCGATATTCTGCAGATAATGCGTTTTTACCCAGTCCAGCACGAAGGCATTGGGGGCAAACAGCTGCAGGGTTCCAGAAGGCTGGGCGTCAGGTATCTGCAGTGGCCGAATCCAGGTGTTGAACTGTTGTGGGGGGAGCTCGCTTTCCAGGCGCGCCAGGCAATAATTCCAGTGTTCCACGTTACATCCATTGCCTCATAGGTGAATTCTCAGAGGACGCATCGCAATCCTCTTTGGTTTTGCCGTTGCTGTTCAAAACTGATGTTCATGATTGAATGGGGCCGCATCGGGTCATTCCGGTGATGTTTTTCCCAGCTTGGGGGAAGAAGAGTCTACTCTCCTGCCGGAAAGTTATCCACAGGCAAAAGCGATTATTTGCGCCATGTCAGTGAATGCCGGAATTGCTGATAAAGATTGACATTGCGATCCAAATAGACTAGATTTGCCCGTCTTTTTCGTGGCAGCAGTTCTGGCTTTCATTACTGCTGCGGAATGCATCAGGATTTTGGTACAAACTCATGAAACGTACATTTCAACCCAGTAATCTCAAGCGCGCCCGCACCCACGGTTTTCGCGCCCGCATGGCAACCAAGGGCGGACGCAGGGTGATCAATGCACGCCGCGCCAAGGGCCGTGCACGCCTTACTCCCTGAGCCTGAAGCATATTTCGAAGCAGGGTTTTCCTCGCCATGTACGTTTGCTATCGGCGGAGGATTACAAAAAGGTATTTGCGCAATCCGATCGCTCCATAGACCGGTATTTCACCGTGCTTGCGCGGTATGAAGAGCAGCAGGATCCGGCCCGTCTGGGGTTGGCGGTAGCAAAAAAACACGTTCGCCGGGCGGTAGACCGAAACCGAATCAAGCGCCTGTTGCGGGAAAGCTTCCGTCACCATCAGCAGCAACTGAAAGGGCTGGATCTGGTGGTGCTGGTAAAGCCGGGTATTCACAAGGCGGACAATACCGCGCTTTTCCTGTCACTGGAAAAGCACTGGAAACGCCTGAGTAAAGAAATTCCATCCTGACTGATTCCTCATATATATGGACAACATACGATTAATCCTCATTCTGGCGCTGGCCTACACGGGCTTCCTTCTCTGGCAGGCCTGGCAGGAGGATTATGTCCACACCGCCCCCTACCAGTCCCAGACAGTACAGGAAACAGCAACTTCCGCAGGGAGTGCGGATCAGTCCGTTCCCCAGGTGCCTGCTGTTACCAATATCGATGGTGCTGTTCCACAGGCTGCCAAACCGACAGAGGCGGGCAAGCCAGCGCTGAATGGCCAGTTGATCACAGTAACTACCGATACCCTGAAAGTAAGCATCGATACCCGCGGCGGCACCATTGTCGAAACCCTGTTGTTGAAGTATCCGGTATCCATTCAGCAACTGGATGTCAAATACCGGCTGATGAGCCGTTCACCGGATGATTTCTTCATTGCACAAAACGGCCTGCTGGGCGCGGCGGAACAGGAAGCGCCCACCCATGAATCGGTCTTCAGCACCGCCCAGACCAGCTATCAGCTGAAAGAGGGGCAGGAGCAGCTGGTTGTGGATCTGGTCTGGACCAGCGGCTCCGGCGTCAAGGTAACCAAGCGGTACCACTTCATCAGGGGCAGCCACAAGGTTGATCTGGAGAACATCGTAGAGAACGCTTCTGCAGCGCCCTGGCAGGCACGGGAGTATCGTCAGCTGCAGCGGGGCGAGCCTGCCGCGAAAGGAAGTGCTTTGATGATGCACGCGTTCGTTGGCGGTGTGTCCTGGGATCCGGAAGACAAGTACCAGAAACATGATTTTGACGATCTGGCCGCAGGAACACTGAACAAGGAAGTCACGGACGGCTGGATCGCCATGATTCAGCATTACTTCGTGGTTTCCCTGGTTCCCCCCCGGAAAGAACCCCGGCACTTCTACAGCAAGGGCCTTGCCAATGGCCATTATGTTATCGGCGAATACTCGCCAGCGGTGAACATTGCGCCCGGCGCCAGCCATACCTTTGGCGGTGTGATCTACATGGGGCCAAAAGACCAGGAGGATCTGGCGGCCATCGCCGAAGGGCTGGATCTGGTGGTGGATTATGGCTGGCTGACCATCCTGGCCAAGCCCATGTATGAAATCCTCAGCTGGATCAACAGCATCGTGGGAAATTGGGGCTGGACTATCCTGATCTTTACCGTGCTGATCAAGGCGGTATTCTTCAAACTGTCGGAAACAAGCTACAAATCCATGGCCAAGATGCGCAACCTTGCGCCTCGCGTTCAGGCGCTGAAAGACCGCTATGGTGATGATAAGCAGCGCATGCAGACGGCCATGATGAAGCTGTACAAGGAATCCGGGGCAAATCCCCTGAGTGGTTGCCTGCCCATGCTCATCCAGATGCCGTTCTTCATCGCCCTGTACTGGGTGCTCATGGAGTCCGTGGAACTGCGCCAGGCGCCCTGGATCCTGTGGATCAAGGACTTGTCTGTGAAGGATCCCTATTTCGTGCTGCCTGTGCTCATGGGTGCTTCCATGTTCATCCAGCAAAAGCTCAATCCCGCGCCGCCCGATCCCATGCAGGCCAAGCTGTTGATGGCCCTGCCGTTCGTATTCACCGTGATGTTCGCTTTCTTTCCCTCGGGTCTGGTGCTGTACTGGGTTGCGAACAATGTGCTCTCCATTTCCCAGCAGTGGGTGATTACCAAACGGATTGAAAAGCAGGATTCTACCCCCTGATACCGAAAGTGAGTATTCACTCACAAGATACTATCGCCGCCATCGCCACGCCTTCCGGGCGTGGCGGGGTGGGCATTATCCGCATCTCCGGCCCCCAGGTGAAAGATCTTGCCAGGGCAATTACCCGTGTCTTGCCCCAGCCACGTTTTGCCCACTACTGTGATTTTCTCGATGCAGAGGGCGAAGTGCTGGATCAAGGCATCGCCCTGTATTTCAGGGCACCCCACTCCTTTACCGGCGAGGATGTGCTGGAGCTCCAGGGGCATGGCGGGCCGGTAGTCATGGATATGCTCCTCGACCGCTGCCTGAAGCTGGGGGCAAGGCTGGCAAGGCCGGGAGAGTTTTCCGAACGGGCCTACCTCAATGACAAAATGGATCTGTCTCAGGCTGAAGCCATCGCCGATCTCATCGACAGCGAAACCACCACCGCCGCCCGGCTGGCCACCCGCTCCCTCCAGGGCAGCTTTTCCAGAAAAATCCATGAGCTGGTGGATGCCCTGATCCGGCTGCGCTTGTATGTGGAAGCCGCCATCGACTTTCCGGAAGAGGAAATCGATTTTCTTTCCAATGGAAAAGTAAGTGCTGACTTACGCTCTATCGTAGACAAGATAAAGGATATTCGTGTCAAAGCGGGCACAGGTAGATTGCTGAGGGACGGGATTGATCTGGTGATCGCCGGGGAGCCCAATGCAGGCAAGTCCAGTCTGCTCAATGCCCTGGCGGGCGCGGAAGCCGCGATTGTCACCGAAGTCCCCGGCACCACCCGGGATGTACTGCGCGAGCGCATCCAGATTGGCGGGGTGCCGGTGCACCTGCTGGATACAGCCGGGCTGCGCGAGACATCGGATCGGGTGGAGCAGGAAGGTGTGCGCCGCGCCAGAGAAGCATTGCACAAGGCGGATCAACTGCTTTGGGTCTATGACGCCGGCACCGATCCCGGGAACAGAGGCATGGCGCAGGCAGACCTGCCCACCGGCATACCCGTTACCCTGGTCCGCAACAAGGTGGATCAGGTGAATGAAGCACCCGCCAAGGGGGAGCGGCAGGGGCTGCCGGAAATCAGTCTCTGCGCCCGCTCTGGAGAGGGCCTGGAACTACTGAGGGAGCACCTGCTTTCCAGCATGGGTTTCCAGGGAGCGGAAAACACCGAGTTTCTGGCGCGGCGCAGGCACCTGGACGCCATCGACCGTGCCCTGGAGTCTCTGCAAAAAGGCAGCATCGCCCTGGAACAGCATCAGGCCGGAGAATTGCTGGCGGAAGATTTGCGCCAGGCGCAGCTGGCGTTGTCGGAGATCACCGGAGCCTTCAGCGCCGATGATCTCCTGGGAGAGATTTTCTCCAGCTTCTGTATCGGTAAGTAGGCCTTACAGCTTCTCCACCACCCACCGGGTAACGAATTCCGCCGTGCGTGCGCACTGATCGCCGCGGCTGTCGGTGAATTCCTTGTATTCCTCCGGCTTCCACATATCGTAGGTCTTGCCGGTGAACTGATGCTGCAATTCCTGACAGGTCAGGCCGCCGAATTTCTCCTTGAATTCCAGAGACAGCTCGTTGGCCCTGGAAAAATTACCGATGAACTTGCCCTTGGCGAATTTTTCCCGATCCCGGCCGCGCTTGGCGCCCAGAGCCAGAATGCCGCCGACCAGAGAGCCACACAAACCCACCCCGCTCAAACCACCGCCGCCGGACAGCCCATGGCTGGCCTTGATGGTTTCATCGCTGATCAACCCCACCGTGTCCTGCACCGCCGCCAGCACGCATTGCGGGCAACAGCCATGCTCGATTTCCAGCTTCAGCGCCAGCGCGCCAGCCTGCTCGGCAAGTTCTTTCTTGTCTTTCATGGTTCTCACTCCATCAAACAGAAAGCCCTCATACTACCGAATTTCATGGAGGGGCATCTTGATCAATGACAAAGGAGTTCAGGAACAGCGAAATTTCCGAATGCGGGCCTGCAAGGCGAAAACCATATCCTTACGGGGATTCCTGCCATAGCGCAGGGCGATGTATTGCGCCATGATGGCCTGGATGTCCGCCGCCTTCTGTGGGTAGCGGCTCACCGCTTTTTTCAGCAAATCCTGCGGCCCGGTAGAGGCGGGGATGTCCAGCCCGGATTTCCGGAGTTTTTGCTGGAATCGCATATATGCCTGATGTATCGGGTCTTTTTTGCGGGTACGGCGGCGCATGCCGAACAGAAAAGTGATCGTGCCCAGCACTATGGCCCCCAGAGCAGCGGCTACGCCAAGCTGATAGCCCTGCAGGTTGTCCAGCCCCAGTTTCTGTAACAGGGTCTGCTGGCGGCTGCTGTTGAAGCCCACCACCCAGTAGTGCCAGTTGAGCTGCAGATTGTCGCGGAACCATTTCATGTTCCTGGCCATGCGTGCAAGAAATTCCGGAGAATCGGACAAATTGAAAGTAACCGGCGCACCGGCGGGGTAGTCCGTGGCGGTAATGGAATGTTCGATACGCTCGGGTGCTACAGCAGCCGTGGGATCCACCCGCACCCAGCCACTGTCTTTCAACCACACCTCTGCCCAGGCATGGGCGTCGGACTGGCGCACCACCAGATGCCCGCCCAAAGGGTTGAACTCGCCGCCCTGATAGCCGATAACGACCCGGGAGGGAATATCGGCCAGACGCATCAGCACCACAAAGCTGGTGGCATAGTGCTCGCAAAACCCCTTGCGGGTGGAAAACAGGAACTCATCCACAGGATTGTTTCTCAGCAGCGGCGGCTGCAGGGTGTAGACAAAAGGCTCCTGGTTGTAGAAGCGCAGAGCCGCCTGCACCACCTCCTGGTCTGTTGCACCCTTCCCTCGCAGCCGTGCCGCCAGCTGCCGGGTTCTGGGGGAGATATTGTCCGGCAGCTGCAAGCCGAGCTGCCATTCCAGGATGCTGAGTTTCTGCTGGCGGATACGCAGGGCGCTGGTGGCCTGATAGGTTTTCCGTGCCTGGATGGGGTTTTCCGTGCCCAGCTCCCCGTCCCGGTTCAGCGATAGTCCGGACATGGTGGCGCTGAGGACATGATCCAGCGGAAAAAGCCAGGGCTGGCCGGAAGGCTCCATGGTGATTTCGTACTCTACAGGCTGGTTCAGGGGCGCAAAAGCGCTCACGGGCGGGGAAGATTCCACCCGCTCCCAGTTGCGGCCATCGGTAAACCACAACACCATGCCCCGCCAGTAACGCAGGGAAGGTGGAGGCGCTTCCCCCTTGAACCGTACCCGGAATGCAACCTCGGCCGACTGGCTGAGGTTGCTGATGCTGCCCATGCGAATATTGTCCGACATGCCGGTAATGCCGCTGCTGGAGCCAAGGTTGAGTGACCACAAAGGGCCGTCGAGGCGGGGGAAGAGAACAAACAGCACAATCATGACGGGTATGCTGGAAAGCATCATGATCACCGCTCGTCGCAGCAGCATTTTCCAGGGCAGGGCATCCCCGGTCAGATTGGCGGCAATGAGCAGGGTGGTGAATCCGGTGCTTGCCAGCAGTACATAGAATGTCAGCAGCGGGCTCTGGTAAAACAGGAACAGCGTGATCAGGATAAAATACCCAAGAAACACCGATACATACAGGTCGCGCCGGGTTTTCATCTCCAGCAGTTTCATGCCGGCCATGACCACCAGCAGGGCAACCCCGAATTGCCTGCCCTCCGTCAGTTCCGCCTGGTACAGCACCAGCACCAGACCGGCGGCCAGCAGCGCCAGCATGACCAGGCGGGGGGCGGGTTTGTCCGGCTTCGGCCAAAGCAGCAGGCGCATGGCCACCAGCAGTGGCAGGCAGGCGCTGATCAGCGGGCTCATATTCCACCAGTGCGGTACGGCTGCCAGCACCAGCAAACCGGCGCTGAACCATAACAGCGGCCGGGAAAGTGGCTTCTGTATGAGCAGATCCTTCACCTTTTTACACCATACAGGGCCAGGGCCTGCAAACAGCGATGGCGGTGAGCCTCACCGGTATTGATGGGAATTTCCTCATCCGGCAGGCGTAACCCGTAATAGGAAGAATCCTGGGCCAGTGTCTGCACGGCGCCAGCCAGAATACGCAGGCGCCGTTCCCGGTCAGCGTTCTCGAATGCATCGAAATCCAGCCAGAAGCGGTTCACCCGGTCGCCGCCAAATTGCTTCACCAGCAGCCCCTTTTCACCGGCCAGCGCTTTCCAGTAAATCTGCCCCAGCTGGTCACCGGGGCGGTAATTGCGGTGCCCGACAAAGTCATCTGCGCCCACGCCCTTGTCCCCTTCTGCCGCCGCACCCCAAGAGGGGCTGCCCGTGATCAGGCTGTCGGGCAGGGGTTTGGGATAGATGACCGCCAGGGCATCGGTTTCCACATAGCACCAGGCGCGCAACAGGCCGAGGGGAAACCGGCTCTCCATGGTAATTCGTCCCGGCTTGAGCAACCCCCGCCGGGTGCTGGCGCAGGGGATCAGCATGCGTACTTTTTCATTGGCGGGGCAGTCGGTGATGATGCTGTCGCCACCGCGAAAAGAAAGCTGTATGGCGTAATGGGCGCGGCCTTTTTCATCCTCAAGCAGGTACTGGAAAAAGGCGGTTTCACCAGCGAATACCGGGTCGGTGTGCCGGTATTGCACGCATAGACCGAGCAAATTGCGCCAGGTGTGGAAAATAGCCTGGATAAACAGGCCGGTCAGCAGAAAGGTCAGGATGAAAGCCGGGTTGTTGGCGTAATTGATGGAGGCGATAAGCAGGGTGATGAGCAATATCCCGAACACCATTCCATAGCGCGTGGGAATAATGTAGATTTTGCGGCCAGAAACACAGCACCGGCCTTCTGCTTCCGGCCGTACCACGCGCTGGAACTGTAGCAGGGGATTGTCCATGGTTCAGGGAATGGCAACGGACTGCAGGATCTGGGCTGCGTGATTGTCCCCGTCACTGCCCTGGCCGAGGCGGTGCGCAGCAACCGTCGGCCACACCGCCTGCACATCTTCCGGCAGCACCTTTTCACGCCCCGCAAGCCATGCCCAGGAGCGGGCGGCCCGCAGCAGCCCCAGCCCGGCCCGGGGAGAAAGCCCGGTGGTATCGGCCAGGTTGCGGCTGCGTTCGATGAGCGCCTGTACATAGTCCAGCAGGGCATCTGCCGCGAATGTTTCCTGGCTTGCCTGTTGCCAGTGAGCAAGATCAGCCGGCCCGGTGACGGGATGAAGGTGTTCCAGCCTTTGCCTGCCGCCTTGGCCCTGCAACAGCAGGCGCTCTGTAGCGCTGTCGGGATAACCCAGACTGATGCGCATGAGAAAGCGGTCGAGCTGGGATTCCGGCAGGGAGAAAGTGCCTACCTGGTGGGCAGGATTCTGGGTGGCAATAACAAAAAAAGGTTGCGGCAGCGGGCGGGTCTTGCCTTCTGCCGTGATCTGCCGTTCCTCCATCGCCTCCAGCAGCGCGCTCTGGGTTTTTGGTGTGGCGCGGTTGATCTCGTCGGCGAGAATCAGCTGGGCAAAAATCGGCCCGGCGTGGAAATGAAACTGCTCGGAGCGGCGCTCATACACAGACACGCCGATGACATCGGCAGGCAACAGATCACTGGTGAACTGAATACGCTGGTAGTCCAGCCCCATCAACGTCGCCAACAGGTGCGCCAGGGTGGTCTTGCCCATGCCGGGCATGTCCTCGATGAGCAAATGCCCCTGGCTGAGCAGACAAGTCATGGCCAGGCGCAGGGCGCGGGGCTTGCCCAGTATGATGCCATTGGCCTGGTGAAACAGGGTTTGCAGGGCGGGGTCGTCTCTGAGTGGTTGCAATGTTAAGAATCCATGAGCAATAACAACCTCAGATAATAGCAAAGCAGACAGGGTAAAATAGCCGAATGTTTCATCCTGTGAACTACGAAATCATTATTGTTGGTGGGGGACATGCCGGCACCGAGGCGGCGCTGGCAGCGGCGCGCATGGGTGCGCGCACCCTGCTGCTCACCCACAATATCGACACCCTGGGGGCCATGAGCTGCAACCCCGCCATCGGCGGCATCGGCAAGGGGCATCTGGTTCGGGAAGTGGATGCCCTGGGCGGGCTGATGGCCCATGCCGCCGACCGGGCGGGCATCCATTTTCGCACCCTCAACTCCCGCAAGGGCCCGGCGGTGCGCGCCACCCGTGCCCAGGCGGATCGCATCCTCTATAAAGCCGTAGTGCGCGAAGCCCTGGAGAACCAGCCGAATCTGGATATTTTCCAGCAGGCCGTGGATGATCTCATCATGCAGGGAGACCAGGTGGTGGGCGTCACCACCCGCATGGGGCTGAAGTTTCATGCCGAAGCGGTGGTGCTCACCGTGGGCACTTTTCTGGGTGGGCGCATCCATATCGGCCTGGAGAACTATGAAGGCGGGCGCGCCGGCGATCCGCCCGCCAACGCCCTGGCCCGCCGCCTGCGGGAGCTGCCTTTCCCCGTGGAGCGCCTGAAGACCGGCACGCCGCCGCGCATCGACAGGCGCAGCGTCAATTTCGAGGTGCTGGAAGAGCAGCCCGGCGACCGGCCCTGCCCGGTGTTTTCTTTCATGGGCAATGTTGCGCAGCATCCCCGGCAGGTGAGTTGCCATATCACCCGCACCAATGCAAAGACCCATGACATCATCCGCAGCGGCCTGTCACGCTCGCCCATGTATGCCGGTGTGATCGAAGGCACAGGGCCGCGCTATTGCCCATCCATCGAAGACAAGGTCGTGCGTTTCGCCGACCGTGATTCCCACCAGATCTTCGTCGAACCCGAAGGACTGACCAGCAACGAACTCTACCCCAACGGCATCTCCACCTCCCTGCCTTTCGATGTGCAATGGCAGCTGGTGCAATCCATGCAGGGCTTCGAGAATGCACGCATAACCCGCCCCGGCTATGCCATCGAATATGATTTTTTCAACCCCCAGGCGCTGCGCTACTCCCTGGAAACCCGCCCCGTGCAAAACCTGTTTTTCGCCGGGCAGATCAATGGCACCACGGGCTATGAAGAAGCCGCCGCCCAGGGACTGCTGGCGGCGGTCAATGCGGTGCAGAAAATACGCGGGGAAAGCAGCTGGTGCCCAAGGCGTGATGAAGCCTATCTGGGCGTGCTGGTGGACGATCTCATCACCCTGGGCACCCTGGAGCCCTACCGCATGTTCACCTCCCGCGCCGAGCATCGCCTGTTGCTGCGTGAAGACAACGCCGATCTGCGCCTTACGGAAAAAGGCCGGGAACTGGGCCTGATCGATGATCAGCGCTGGCAGGCATTTTGCGAAAAGCGCGAAGCCATCGAACAGGAGCAGCAACGGCTGCGCAACATCATCATCCGCCCCGGGGACCTGCCCAAAGCCACGGAGCAGAAAATTCTCGGTGATGAACTGCGCCGGGAAACCCGCGCTGCCGAATTGCTCACCCGGCCGGTGGTTACCTACGCGACCCTGATGCAACTGCCCGGCATCGGGCCGGGGGTGGAAGAACCTGTTGTTGCGGAGCAGGTGGAAATACAGGAAAAGTATGCGGGATACATCAAGCGCCAGCGGCAAGAGGTGGAAAAAACCCGCCAGGCCGAAGCGGTAAAACTGCCCGAAGCCCTGGACTACGAGCAGGTCAAGGGTCTGTCATCCGAAGTGCGGGAAAAGCTCATACGCCATCGGCCACAAACCCTGGGCCAGGCCGGGCGTATCCCCGGCGTTACCCCGGCGGCGACTTCTCTTTTACTCATTCATCTGAAAAAGCATCGGGCCTGACAGGTTTGTTTATCAGAGCACACCACTCAATGGACTGCGCACCGCCATGCCGCCCCGATTCAAGACATGCGTATAGACCTGTGTCGTGCGTACGTCCTTATGCCCCAGTTGCTCCTGAACCGTACGGATATCCATTCCTCTTTCAAGCAGATGTGTAGCAAAGGAATGACGTAACGTATGGCAACTGGCTTTTTTATGAATGCCCGCACGTTTTACAGCCATGTTGACGGCCTTCTGAATGACGCTGGCGTCGATATGGTGACGACGTTCCACGTTACTGCGAGGGTCGATGCTGCGGCGACTGGCCGGGAAGACATACTGCCAGCCCCATTCCCGACAGGCGTTGGGGTACTTGCGGCCGAGCGCGTAGGGAAGGTAGACGCAACCGAAGCCGGCTTCAAGATCGCGTTCATGGCGGGTTTTGACATTTTGCAAGTGCCGTTGCAGCGGCAGCACAAGTTCATCGGCCAACGTAACCACCCGATCCTTGGCGCCTTTTCCATTTCTAACAAAAACAGCACGCCGGGGAAAATCCAGATCCATCACGCGTAACCGCAGGCTTTCGATCAGTCGTAGCCCCGACCCATAGAGCAGGCAAGCCACCAGCCATTGAGCACCTTCAAGTTGTGATAGCAGCTGTGCCACTTCTTCCCGGGTGAGCACGATAGGGAGTTTCTTGGGCCTTTTGGCATAGGAAATACCCTTTATATCAGCATTCAAAGGTGTCCCCAGCACCTCTCTGTACATATATACCAAGGCGTTGAGAGCCTGATTCTGGGTAGAAGCGGCGACGTTTCGTTGTACCGCAAGATGGGTAAGAAACGCAGCAACCTCTCCCTCGCTCATTTCACGAGGATGGCGTTTGCCGTGAAACAGAATAAACCGCCGAATCCAGTCAATATATGCTTGCTCGGTACGAAGGCTATAGTGCCGGGTACGAATGGTGTTGGCGACTTCAGTCAAAAAGGCCGACTGATATTGGGGGTCGTCCATCAGGCGTTCTCCATTGGTTCTTATCCAAAAGAATAAGCCAGCTTGGGAAGCAGTGTCAAGCTAGTCGCCCCAGCCGGAAAAACAGCAGCAATACAATGGAAATTTGTAAATATCTCTGATATGGTAATTATATCAATAAGTTGTGATGGCATCTGTCTTAGCAGGGAAGCGTAAATTTATCCACCTCCCCCTTACTAGGCTGCGATTTTCCACATAGCGAGCAAATATGTACTCTAGATGGAAGTTTTCCACCTAGTAAACAGTATTGGCCATCTAGGTGGAAATTTTCCATCTACTAAAATGTTAGCTTCTCACTTAGATTGAACCGAGTGTCGCAATAAAGAGCATAAAATGACTACTAAAAAACCAAGGAAGGAAAAATTGTCAATTTACCTTGCGAAAGATAGCTCGGTCTATGACATTAGTATAATAAAGACAGAAAACTCTAAGGAGCCTGTCAAGTTGGCTATCAATAGCGGTTCTGCAGTGCTCTATGTCAAAAGAGAGATGCCAGGCACCACTCCTCCTTGGACAAAACTGCTCACAAAGGATCAGAAACTACCAGATAACATTTTTGGAAAGAGTAATACAGTTGGTGCCGCACTTGTAATAAGAGAAAGTGAACATGTTTTTGTATTAACTTTTGGGTCAGGATTTCACTTATTGAAAAATGAATCCATTGAACGGGATTTTGGACTAAAGGTAACCTTGAACTCTGTTGATCCAGATAAGCTTAGAAGTCTTGATAAAGCGAGTTACGACCATAACCCACTTAACTCAAGAACACAGAGCGCAAAAGACCTTGATATATTTGAACTCCATATAGATTCTGAGCTGGATATGCTTTATGCAGTTACAGGTGCATCTAAAGTTAATGTTTTTGGTTCGCATGTAACAGGTCGAGATGCTCTGACGTTAATGGTTGAGATTGATCTTAATGGGATTTCAGCGGTATTGAAGGAGGCTTTAGCAAGATACACAAGCCCATTACCAAAAGAATTTGAATGGGTAGAAAATATAAATAGAGTCAAGGACAGTGAAGTAATTGAATTGCTTGACATGGAATTAGATGACACTCTATCTAAACCAAATGAAGGTAGCATTTGGTTAGGAGAACCAGAAATTATTGATTGGGAATCTCAAATAGGTTACTCCTTTGATTTATACCAAAAAACACCTAGACATGTAGTCCTTGAATTTAAAGATTTAATTGAGTATTTCCAGTTGCACAAAAAGCCACTATGCGTCGAATCGTTGAAGGATCAGACTGTTCATATAAACAACAGTGAGTATCAATCCTTTAAAAACTGGAAAGCTTATAGATGTCTTTATGCAGAGATAAAGGTAGGTCAAGAACAATACATATTACGAAATGGAATTTGGTATCGTGTTGATATGGATTTTGTAAGTTCAATTGATAGCTACTTAAAAGATATTGCTGCTTATCAACACAAATTGCCAACATACAATCATGACCGAGAGGAAGAGTACAATCAGCATGTGACTGATCTCGATGACAGCTATAGTTTGATGGATAAGAAAAATATCAAAATTGGAGGTCCTTACGATAAGTTAGAGTTTTGTGATCTTATTAAAGATGGGGCGGACTTCATACATGTAAAATACTATAGAAGCTCTGCTACTTTGAGTCATTTATTCTCTCAAGGCTCTGTAGCTGCAGAAGCATTCGTTAGAGACAGTGAGTTCAGAGAAAAACTCAATCAAAAGCTACCAGAATGTACTAAATTAAAAAACCCTGCAAATAGGCCAAATCCAAGCGATTATCGAGTTATTTATGCTATAGCCACCTCTAAGAAGTTGCCTCATGAACTTCCATTCTTTTCTAAAGTAACGCTGAAGAATGCATTAAAAACACTCAGAGCATTAGATTACAAGGTAGAGTTAGCAAGCATTGAGGTTGATCCAGTTCTGTTAGTAAAGAAAAAAGGAAAGCCACAGAAAAAGACTAAATTAGCATGAGCATTCACTATTCAAAAGCTAACACACGCCCTGAGGTAGTCCGTCAACAAAAATCTGTTATTTAGCCAGTTCTTCAACGAGTGGTGATCCTTTGGCCTTCAAGGCCATCAGATACTTGGCTTCATCGTAGGGTTTGCGATCCTGC